>Ga0315314_1000234_pt1 | contig 72303 bp, 69 predicted proteins | sample TDP9_MG_FD_203631 | JGI IMG/M metagenome (GOLD analysis project Ga0315314, IMG submission 203631) | Freshwater sediment microbial communities from Lake Towuti, South Sulawesi, Indonesia - TDP9 | ecosystem: Environmental > Aquatic > Freshwater > Lake > Sediment | place: Indonesia: South Sulawesi...
AAAGAAAACTTCAACAGCGTTACAACAACTCGTCAAAGGGCTAGGCGACTTCATGGACGTCAAGCAAACAGTAACCACAATCAACTACTAACAAAAATATATAATCACGCTTTGGAAAGGCGATTTGTATGGTGAAAGAAAAGAAAATAGACAACCAAACTCTGTACCTCTGCAGCGTATGCGAACTCGGCTATTTGGACAAGGAAACGGCTCAAAAATGCGAAGAATGGTGCAAGAAAACCGGAACATGCTCAGTCGAAATCACCAAGAAAGCCATATACTTCCCAGACCCGTTCAAACGATAAACGCCCCCTGCATCACATGATTTTCCATAGGCTAGCGAAAAATTCTTCTCAGCATATTAGCCAGAGATACACGAGAACCCGAATGTTTCCGATGGAAACCTGCAATTTCGGTCTCCACGCGTCTCGCACAAGTTATATATCAACCACTCATCACACTTGAACCCATGCTGAATCCAGGCATCCATTTCATGCAGGGTGGCCAAGCAGTCGCCGAAGCAGCAATCACGGCTGGGCTACGGTTTTTCGCTGGCTATCCCATTACTCCAGCAAGCGAAATCGCTGAACACTTGGCTGAAGAGTTGCCCAAGGTTGGCGGAATAGCCGTCCAGATGGAAGACGAACTTGCCTCAATCGCGGCGATAATCGGGGCATCTTGGACGGGCGCTAAAGTCATGACTGCGACTTCGGGTCCGGGCTTTAGCCTCATGCAGGAAAACATTGGTTTGGCTTTCATAACCGAAACACCCATCGTAATCGCCGACATGCAAAGAGCCGGACCCAGCACAGGACAAGCCACAAAATGCGGTCAGGGCGACGTTATGCAGGCGCGGTGGGGCACGCATGGCGACTATGCTTCCATAACGCTCGCGCCTAATTCGGTGCAAGAAATGTTCGACCTCACGGTGAAGGCGTTTAATCTTGCCGAAAAATACCGCACACCAGTCATCCTGCTCGGCGACGAAATCATCGCCCACATGCGAGAAAGCGTAACCATCCCGCCTCCAGACAGTATAGAAATCGTCAACCGCAAAAAACCAAAATCTGACGAGACAATGTTTTTCGGGGGAGAAGAAGTCCCACCTATGCCAGCGGTTGGCGAAGGCTTCAACGTCACGGTTACGGGTTCCACGCATGACGAGTATGGGATTCGCATCACTGCTGACGCCGTGGGACACAGAAGGCTTGTGGAGAGGCTTGTTGGGAAAATCCAGAACAACGCCGGCGAAATCGTGGAGGTCGAAGCCTACAATACGGAAAACTGTAAAGTCGGCATAGTCGCTTTCGGATGCACCTCGAGAGCCGTTTACGAAGCCGCCGAACTCGCAAACAAGAAAGGCGTAAAAACCGGGTTTGCACGACTGAAAACGCTTTGGCCTTTTCCAGAAAATCAAGTGAAAGCCTTAGCTGAAACCGCGAAGACGATTATTGTTCCTGAGATGAATCTGGGGCAAGTTTTCTTCGAGGTGAAGCGAGTTGCCGAAGGCACGGCGAAAGTTGTTTCATTGAACAAGATTGGGGGCGGAGAAATGATAACCCCCGAAGAGATTCTTGCCAAAATCGTTGAGGAGGGTGAATAAGCGTGAGCGAGGAGTTTTCTGTTAGGAGTTATCTGCGAGACATTCAGCCGCCGTTTTGTGCCGGGTGCGGTGCGTTTACGGTTATGAACACTTTCCTTCGGGCGATGCATGAATTGGGGCACCGAGACCTGCGAAAGTTCGTTTTCTGCAGTGGCATTGGTTGTTCTTCTTGGATTCCTTCACCGCATTTCAAGGCGGATACGATTCACGTTACGCATGGGAGAAGCATACCCGTCGCAACTGGGGTGAAGTTGATGCGACCTGACTTGAACGTGGTTGTTTTCGGCGGCGACGGCGACATCGTCGGCATCGGCTTGAGTCATCTGATTCACGCTGCAAGACGGAACGTGGACGTTACGGTTGTGATGGTGAACAACATGATTTACGGTATGACGGGAGGACAAGTGGCGCCGACCACGCCGTTTAAAGCGCCCACGACGACGACGCCGTACGGGAATTTTGAGAGACCTTTGGATGCTTCGAGGCTTATGGTGTCTGCGGGCGCGTGTTATGTTGCCCGTTGGACGACGACGCACGTTGCGCAGCTTAAGGAAGCCTTCAAAACAGCCATCGGCACGAAGGGATTCGCCTTCGTCGAGGTCATCAGCCAATGCCCAACCGCTTTTGGACGCAGAGTAGGGTTTAAGGATGCTGGCGAGATGGTACAGTGGTTTAAGACGAATTCGGTGACGCTAGAAGAAGCAGGCAAGCTGAGCGAAGAAGAATTGGCGGGCAAGATTGTGGTGGGCGAGTTTGCGAAGACGGAAGCCCCAAGCCTTACAGAAACAGTTTACGCCATGTTGAAGGAGGCACGGGAAAAGTGACAAGACGCATAGAAATCAGGATTTGCGGTTTAGGCGGGCAGGGCGTGGTTTTGGCTGGACAAATTCTTGGAAAGGCTGCGGTTCACGACGGGCTTAACGTGGTGCAGACGCAAAGTTATGGCGCAGAAGCGCGGGGAAGTGCGGCGAAGAGTGAGGTCATAATCTCGGATACTAAGATTGGCTATCCATTGATTAGACGCTGTGACGTGCTGGTTGCCATGAGCCAGAAATCTCTGGACATGTACGTGAAAGACTTGAAAGCAGACGGCACGCTTATCGTGGACAAGGGCTTAGTGGAGAGAACGCCAGAAGGCTTGAAAGCGAAGGTTTTCCGAGTGGCAGCAACCAAGACAGCCGAGAACGAATTCAAATCACGGCTTTACGCAAATGTTGTTATGCTGGGTGCGTTGGCAAAGGTTACTCAGTTGGTTTCCGTGGTTTCTTTGGAGAAAGCAGTTGCTGAGAGTTTTCCGGAGAAAATGAGAGAAGTAAACATTGACGCATTTAGGAAGGGGCTGGAACTGGCTTGAAACTTGTTGGGGTGAAGACTCTGTGAGTGAGCACACACGCCTCCCCTCTATAGGTAGGTTTTCTGCATAGCACTATGCAGTGGGTTTGGGCTTCTGTCCTCTGTGTGAGCGCACGCAGCGTAGACTAGACCTTCCTATTAGGTTCCAAACGTGTGCAAATATGACGAGAGAGACCAAGGTTCGAATCCTATCCTCTGCGCTAGAATCTGTGGTTGACGTTTAGATTCTCGATATTCAGAATTTGCGGGCGTTTTGGTTTTTCATTCGTCAGTTGGTCCTTTGATCCACCCTTTAATTCCGATTCCTTTTTTCTTTTCCTTCGGTTTGGTTGTTGCTGTTTTGGAATGAAGTGTGATTCCCCAGCAGCTGAAGGCGTGAATGAAGGGTTCTTGGATAAGTTGAGTGAATGACATTTCACCGTATGCCAAGAATCCTATCATTTGCGTCGACGAAAGGCCTTCTTTCAATATTTCAGCCTCAGTTCCTGACCTGCATCCCGCCATCAACTCCACGATTCTTCTGTTAATGCATGAAACGAGGAAAGTGACATCGTTTCTGCAAAAGCCTTGATCTTCTCTCAACATATCGTACACGCGGCGCGCTCCTTTTTGCACCTTCTCAGAGTCGCCCACCATGATGTAGCCAGGCATTTCTGGAGTGTAATTTCTAATCGGAAACATAAGCTCAATGTCTTCTCCCACTACTCGCATACCAGCAACGCAGCTATAGTTGCCAAAAGGGAAAGCAAAGGCGTATCTAGCCGCAACAGGATTAAATATCAGCAACCTTTTCTGTGCTCGAGAAAGTCGCATTGCTTCCAGAATTGCCCCTTGAACTGCTTCCTTGTCAGGCATCGGAAGCCCTTTTTCCTTTGACATTTGAACTTCGTTTTCAAAAGCCACTTTAGCATACTTGGTGCAGGGATCTTCGTTGCCGATACGTTTGATGTATTTGTACTGAGGTTCCTTCTCGCTGTTGAAGTGAAAGGTGTATTGTCTTCCAACTTTAGTAATAGCGCTTACATCTAGACCTATGGAAGTTTCGCACAGGTTAGGAATCAAGGCACACACAGCTTCTCCATCGAGGACTTTTAGCTGTTTTTGTTCCTTCAGTCTTCCATAGAATTGATGAAAAAGCTGGGCGTTCATACCGTCACCGCTGCTTCCGCCTATTACGTTCATTATTCTTGCCTCTCGGGCGCCACCCATGAATTGGGCGATTCCTTCCGCCAGAAAATGCTCATAGCCTGGAGTATCGACCTTTGACCCCTGCGTCAACACAACCAGAGTCTTTCCCATGTGAAGATGTTCTTTGCTCGTGGTCTGTTGGTTAAAGTCTACCCATGCGTCACGAGCCATCTCTCTCCCTTGCTCGCCTGCTTTTTCTGCTGTTCGCAGACCCCAAGTTCGTCCCACACCTATCGGAAGGTTTGTGGCCAAAGCCAAGAGCGACAAACCATTATAGCCAATTCCCGAAATCTCCTTTAATACAAGGTCTTCGTTTTCTAATTCTCCACCCGTAGTGTGCCCGACAAGTCTGAGCTGGTTTGAAGCCTGTTTCTTGAACCTATTTTCTATGGCTTTCAGAATTGAGTCGCATATTAGTGTGTCCTTCTCTTTGGGGTCACCCCTGTAACTCGAATACAGTATCAACAGCTTTACGTCCTCAAGACCGTAGCCACCATTTAGAAGGTCTTTTTCGAGTTTGTCGAGAACCATTCCGATTAGTTTCTCTGCCTCTTCTGGACTGTTTCTTCTTCTCAGCTCCAACTCTTTTTGTTGGTCGGTTTCTAACTCATTCATCGTGTGAGCGTGACCTGCAAAACCCAAGAAGAAATCGTTAACCATGGTTTGTCCCTGAATAAAATATTATTGTCAGACTATAAATGTTTGTGACCATAACAAGAAAGCGACATTGCAACTGGTTGTGGCTCAAGAGAACTTCGAACTCTTGTTGAAGTTTCATCAAATCACCAGAAAAAAGATAAAGACAAGCACAAGCATGAAATGAAGTAGTTGGCATGCTTGCATGTGGTTCTGTGAGGGTGACCTTGTCGAGGACGTGCACGGGATAATCTTTGACGTTAAAGGCTTGATTCATCCTCCAGACCGTGTGGTGGCTTTTCCTCGTTTCATCCCTGACGTTAAGGGCGACAGGAAACGCGGCTTTGTTGCTTATCGTAAGGTGTATGCGCTTTCGGTTCGTTACAGGTTTCTGGAGCAGAAGTTTCCGCAGTACCTTGTTGAAGACCCAGTGTTTGACGAGCGTCTCTGCGAAGTCCCATTAGCCAACATAAGACACTACTACAAGCCAGCTGAAAGGCTGCAAGAACTCCGCAACAGCCCCAAACTCGACACGCTCGAACAAAAAGCCCTAGAACTCGTCGCACTTCTCAAAGAAACCGCAAACATCCCATCGAACAACATAGGCATCTCAGGCTCAATTCTCGCCAGACTTCACACGCCAAAATCCGACATCGACCCAATAATATACGGCATCAAAAACTGCCACAAACTCCACACCGCCCTCACCACGCTTGTAGAGGACAAGAGAAGCCCTCTGAAACCATACCGCACGCCAGCGGCGCTTCGGAAACTCTTCGAATTCCGCCACGAAGACACCAGAGTAGGCTTCGAAGACTTTGTTCGAACCGAAAAGCGCAAAGTCCTCCAAGGCACATACAAGCATCATAACTACTTCATACGATGCGTGAAAGCCCAGAACGAAATCGGCGAAAGGTACGGCGACGTACATTACACCAACGCGGGCTACGCAAGAATCAAAGCAACAATAACAGACGATTCCGAAGCCATCCTCACCCCGTGCACGTACAAAACCAAACAAACCCGCACACTCGAAGGCACCCGCATCTCAAAGCCAATCAGGGAAATCGTCTCCTTCCGCGGCAGGTTCAACGAACACGCTAGAAAAGGCGAAACAGTAGTCGCGCAGGGCAAGATCGAACACGCACAGGACAAGCATGGCGAAGAGTGGCTGCGACTGCTTCTGGGCAACAAGCCGTCTGATTTTATGGTTCTTGCCTAGTCTCGGGTTTTCACTTTCAACGTCTGCTCAAAATACCGCGGTCCATGGGATAACGTGATTTGATGAAAATCGTTCCCGTCTTTGGTGGTGACTTTTTCGAGGTTGCCTTCCACGTAGACGGTTTCGTCTTTTTCTGCCTGCATCCTGAACTCTTCCACGTAAGAAAGAATGCGCCGAATGTTGTCTGCCTTTACCTTGCCTTCAACTTTGAGCGGTTCTATTCGGTAGATGGCGGGCATAGAAGGCGCATCAGCATCATCAATTACTCGTGCAGTGGCTTTTATCCATCCTTCTCGGGTAATCCGCAGATGCTCATCGTATTCGTTGCGAATTTCTTTCCAGCCCTTCACGGGTTCAAACTCTACCTTAACCACTCTCTTGCCAGTTTCGTTCTTCCACAACCCGTAAACCAGTTTTCGCCGCTGATGCCACACAAACTCCTCCGGGCTGTAATTCCGAAACTGCCATCGTTTCTCTCCGATCGCCTTTTCATTTTCAAACTCGTTACTCAGAAAACCGTTCTTTTCCCCATAAAGACTCTGCAACGCTTGGCGGAGCGTTTCCAATTTTTCTTTGCCATAGAAAATCAGATCGATGTCCGAGAATCGCGGATGATGAAAACCGTGAAGTAGCGAGCCGAAAACCCCAAAATCGTCGACGGTCAGGTTGGTTCTTGTTTTTAAGGTTGCGATTAGTTGTTGCAGTTTTTCTATCAGCACGTCTTTTGGTGGGCTGGTTGTGAGTTGTTTGATTCTCGTTTCTGGTTTTCTGACTTCTTCTATGTCTGCTTGCTTGACTCCGACCATGCGTTTTCGGAGTGGTTTGTAAAAGACGGTATACTGCGGATAGTTTTTTCGGATAAACCGTAGGCCTTCGTCGAAATAGAACTTGTAATAAGCGGTTTTTTGGTTTTTGCCTTTTCTGTAAGCCTTCGGGTCAGAGGTTTTGCGTACGCTTTCGGGTGCGTATTCTGGGTCGCAAACGAAGCCTTCGGGCGGATGAGCGTAGCCGTAGACTCGGAGGATGATGCCCTCGTTCGTGACGATTGCGTCGCGGTCTCGCAGTTTCAGCTTTGGCGCGGTCAAGTGGTTTTTTTCCCTTTTTTCAAGATTACGCCTAGGATTTTCTGGACGCTTTCCTCCGGCGTTAACTTGTCTGTGTCGATGACGATTTCGGGGCTTGTTGGCTCTTCATAAGGAACATTAACGCCCGGCACGGTTCTGCTTCTTCCCGTTAAGCCTTTTTGGTAGATTTTTTCGGGCGCGAGGTGCGTGTTTTTGCGTTTGGATTCTCTCCGCATACACAACTTCAGCGGGCAGCGAAGATAGACTTCAAAAAACCTCTTGATTTGCTTTCGCGCTTGATCGCGGTAGCGTCGGCGGTTGCCGGTTGCGTCAATGACGACGTTGACGCCGTTGTCTGTTAAGAGTTTCGCGGAGAAAACCAAAGCGGCGTACGCCATGTCTCTTTCTCTCTCAGAATAAGTGGGCTTGGGCGTCACCGCACGGCGCAGCATGTCAATCGAAACCAGCTGCGCATGAACGTTTCTCTCTGACAACTCTTTCCACAGCAGATTTGCCACGGTAGACTTTCCGCTGCCCGGCAAACCCGTAACCCAAACACACCAACCTTCTTGCCTACCCATCAATTCCGCTTCACTACGTTAAGTATTTGCAAATTATCTTTAGAAAGGTTTGCCCTCCACAATTTACCTACTATTGCCAATACCACGAATTTGCGATGTTTGGAACTTTTATTGTACAAGCTACAATGGGTGGCGTTGTTGTTCCCTTGAACAAGTTTGGTGAGTTGGCTCCTTACATTTGCTTGGCCGCAACCATCATCGCCTCAACGGCTGAATCAGTCGTCTATGTCAGGTGTGTTAAGCGTAAAAGAGAAAAGCAATGAACACCAATTTATTCCTGCCAAATCCTCTCTTTCTTATGTGTGTGAGCACGGTTACCGCCATGAAAACTAAACAAGAGTACGCCTCAAAAAGAGAGAAGCACAAGAAAATCTTGAAGTATGGAGCAGTGATGCTGATAATCGTCATTTTGTCCATCCTGATCTTCACGCTTCTTTTTCCTCCATCATCTCCTTATCATCCTGATCCGAACACGTTCTACTTCAACGCCGTCATAGTCGACCAGCTGAGTCTTACGTATCCGAACCAAACCTTCGTACAAACCGCCACAGCAATCCTGCAAGACGGCGGGTTCACCGTTGACTACGTGAAGGGCGAAGACGCCATTGTTGATTATTACAAGAACCACCTTGCAACCCACGATTACGGCATCATCGTCTTAAGAACACATTCCTCCTCGCCTTCTCCGCAGGAAGTGCGGGGCGACGTGTACATCTTCACATCCGAACCTTACAGTACACAAAAATACGTGTGGGAACAACTCAACGACGAAGTCGCACGAGTGCGCTACTTTCCAGAAGGCGAGGCATACTTCGGCATAGCCTCAAGATTCAAGATGAACGGAAAATTCGAAAACACCATAATCATCATGATGGGCTGCGGAGGACTCGCAGGCGGAAGCAACACAAACCTCGCAGAAGTATTCATCTACAACGGCGCTAAGGCATTCATAGCATGGTCAGGCGATGTAACGGCTTCCCACACCGACAACGCAGTTCAGCAGTTGCTTCAACACATGGCGACTGAAAGGAAAACAATCGGAAATGCATTGGCATTCATTCCACCAGACCCGTCCACTGGCGCCCGCCTACTCGAATACCCAAACAGCGACGAACTCAACTTCGTTATTCCCCAAAAAAGCCCGACAAGCAACTTTCCAGCAAACGAAGACTCTGAATTTCACATAAGCGATGCTAGAATCTGCGACGTTAACTGGTTTTCCAAAAACCGCAAACTCAGCCTTTAAAATAAGAGTTTATCTCTTTCAATTCTAGTTTTTCTGTTTCAAGAACAGCCCGCACAAAGTTGAACAGTTTCCTCCGCACGCTTAAAGGCAAACTCGGGTACCACACCGGAGACGCCACAACCAAGCCCCGCCAAGCGTAAAAGGGCTGAACAACGTTTAGAATTTCTGTGTCCCCAGATTTCTCCAAGTAATTCTCCCAAAACAATCGAAACAACCGTTCAAATGGTCCTGTCAATTTGCCATAAGTTTGCAAGGAATAGAAAAGATAGTTAATCGTCAAAGCGCTCACGTCGTCCGCAGGTTCACCCCACTCGCCACGGCTACGGTCAAGCACCGTGAAATCCTTTCCTTTACGAAACATGATGTTCCACGGGTGAAAATCGCCGTGCACCTGCGAAAGCCTATGCGTCTTTTGCTTCAGTTTCCATCGCCATTCCACGCATTTCTTCTCAATTTCCACAAAACCACTTTCGCCGATGTAGGGTAGTTTGGCTGGATAGCTGTCAGTCAAGCCGAAAACGCATTCGCCGTGCCCGACCAAGTCGCGAACCTTGCGAACGTAAAGCTCCGGAGTCTTCTTCTTGACTTCGTGAATCTTGGCAAGATAGTCCGAAAGCGCTCTGCAACGGTCAAGGTCCAGCCGCGCAAGCCGTTTCTCTTCCTTTATCCTGTCCAAGTCTACGTGGTAAAGTTGCCCTTCAACCAGTTCCGTAACAATGAAGAATTCGCAGCAGTCGCCCACAGATTTAAGGTCTCCATCTTTGGCGAAAGCGCCAACATCCACCGACCGTACATGACGAGGAAGCCTATTGAACGTCGAGTGTTGCCAAATCAGAATCTGCGCACGGTCGCTGAAATGGTCGTGTCCAAAACCGCCTTCGACCCGCAAAGTCTCCAGAACAACCGACCTCCTCTTCTTGCCAATCGAAAATTCGATGAGGTAGGGCTTTCCATAACCAAACCCCTTCAACTCCTTCTCACCCGCCTTTTTTGGTTTTCCACCAAGCTCGCACATGTTTTCAATCTTAACGTCCGACTTGTACAACGAAGAAAAATATTCCCGCAGTTTCCGGTTTGAAATGTGCATCTGTTTCTGCATGTGTGGCAACCGCCTTTTGTGCTACTATCTTGTTTGTTTCTTGTTTAAAACACTTGCAAAAGAAGCGTTCGTGAAAATAGAAGAAATTAGGGGATTGTGTGCAGTCGTTCGCGTTCGGGCACGTAGATGCGTAAGTATGCTTCGTCTCGTCCGCCCTTTGCGGAGGCAACTTGGATTTTTATCCACGTGTAACCGCTTTGTTTAATCCTTATTTGCCATTGTGTGGTGGCGGTTTTGCTGCCCTTTATGACGGCGATGGAGACCGTTTGGTTGCCAGCGACCAGTTCAACATTGCCAGAGAAGGACAGTGTGACGTTGACGGGTTTGTTCGTGTGAGTCTGCATCGCCTGCAGCGTGGCAGTGTCAAGAAAGCCCATGTTGGCTATGGTTGCGGAGATGTTGAAAACCGCCCCGTTTCCCTTTTGCATGTTTAGTTGGGTGATTTTCAGTCTTGGTGTAATCTCCGACAAGTCTAAAAGCATCGGCAGGTTCTTCAACGCCCACTCCTCAATCTCTGCCTCTGGAGGGTTGTATGCTCGCTCAGCCCACCAGCCTCCAATCTGCACTTCGCCCAGTTGTGGGTGGGTGAAGTTTTGCCACGGCACATTTAGGTCTGGATAATCTTGTTCAAATTGAGTGTATCCGCCTGGGTAGAAGCCGCCGCCGAAGAGTTCCATAACGAAGCAAATGGTGCTTTGAGTGTCATAAATCCAGTCATCAGTGGTGCCTTGTGCGCCTATGCGGTGGTATTCGTAGCCTGTAAGGGTTTCATATTTGTTTCTTAAAGTCACATAAAGCTGGTTGTCTGGAGTCAGGTTTCCAGTATACGCCCATGGATGTATTAAACAAACGGCTCCACTGTGCGTGTCAAAGACGGTGGCGATGTTTGGGTGAGCTAACACAAAGTCTCTGACGACCTGCGTTTCAGGTTCTGAGAACGGATACAACCCGTGATTTGTGTAGTTGGTCCAGCCTTTCGGATAATTCCTGTTCAAGTCTATGCCTCCAATCCCGTCAGCCTTCGGCCATCCCTCATTTGTGCAGAATCCGTCTCCGTCTTTGTCTAGCCCTTCGGGGTAATAGTCCCAGTCGCCCTTGGTTTCGTTCCAAAATCGCATGTCCATGACTCTTCCGTCGCCGTTAAGGTCTTCAGGCGGGTCCTCGTCAAACAACCCGTCTCCATCGTCGTCCATCGGCCTACAGTTATACCTTTGTGGGTACCCACTAACCGACAAATCATTTCCATCTACGTTAACGCATGGGATTATGTAGATTGTTTTTTCGTTAAGGATTCGTGTGACAGTTTCGTTGGCGCCGTAATTTGAGAGGAGGTACCGCATGTAGTAGAGGGCGATTTCTTTTCCAATCATCTCGTTGCCATGATGCGGTCCGACAAACAGCATCGCAGGCTTTGTCAGTGGCGCTCCCTTTAGGAAGTTGGTTATTTCTGCCGCCCAGATTTCTCTGCCCTCAAAACTGTTTCCAATAACATACGCCTTCACAAGTTGTGGGTATGCGGCTTGGAAATTTTGGAGTATGGAGATGGTTTCGGCTGTGGTGTGGTATCTTGAAATGTTCAAGTCTACGCTTTGGTGTTTTGGTAGGTTAGTGCTTGAGGTGTGTTGCGTTCTGTGTAGCGATGAAACTTCTGAATTCGAGTTAAGTGGTATGGCAAGAATTAATACAACAATTAGGCTTGAGACGAGAAGTTTGCGCGTGACTAATCCCTCTCTCCAAGAAAGAATAGACACTGTGTTAAGATAAATTTTTCCTTCCGAAAAAGTGCAAGTGGCGAGAAAAGAGAAAAACTTCGAAACAAACTAGACAGAAAAAGAAAAACATAAAGCGTATTGTTAAATAGTCTGATTGCAAAAATGAAAACGGGAACACACATGCCCGACTTCAAAGTTAAAGAACCCAACCTCGCCCCAAAAGGCGCACTGCAAATCGAGTGGGCTTCTATGCACATGCCTGTGCTTAGTCAAATAAAGCGCCGATTCGAAAAAGAGAAACCATTCCAAGACCTCATGCTTGGCGCATGCTTACACGTGACCAAAGAAACTGGCGTGCTTGTCGACGTTTTTTTGGCGGGCGGAGCGAAAGTTGCTCTTTGTGGGTCGAATCCGCTTTCGACGCAAGACGAGGTTGCCGCGGCGCTGGCAGATAGGGGCGTTAATGTTTATGCTTGGCGAGGCGAAGACAACGATGAGTATTATTGGTGCGTCAACAAGGCCATAGACCACGCGCCAGACATCACACTCGACGACGGCGCTGACCTCGTCACGATGTTGCACACGAAAAGAACCGAAGCCATTGAAAAGATAAAGGGCGGCACAGAAGAGACCACAACAGGCGTGATTAGGCTTAGGCAGATGGAGAAAGCCGGCGCATTAAAATACCCCATTATAGCCGTGAATGATGCTTATACGAAGTACTTGTTTGATAACCGCTACGGCACAGGGCAAAGCACGTTAGACGGAATCCTTCGCGCCACAAACATTCTGCTGGCTGGAAAAAACTTTGTCGTATGCGGCTATGGATGGTGTGGAAGAGGGCTAGCCAATCGTGCGCGAGGCATGGGTGCGAACGTCGTAGTTACCGAAGTTAACCCTACGCGGGCGCTTGAGGCAGTCATGGATGGCTTCCACGTAACGCCAATCGAGAAAGCAGTCGAAATCGGCGACATATTCGTCACCGTCACAGGCAACACCGGCGTGATTCGAAAAGAACATATGGAAAAAATGAAGAACGGCGCCATCCTCGCTAACAGCGGACACTTCAACGTGGAAATCAAAATCCCCGACCTCGAAGCGCTCGCGACCTCGAAGAGACCGATTCGGCAGAATCTCGATGAATACACGCTGAAGGATGGAAGAAAACTCTACTTGCTTGGCGAAGGCAGGCTCATAAACCTCGCTTCTGCAGAGGGGCATCCGTCTGAAGTGATGGACATGTCGTTCGCCAACCAAGCCCTGTCTGTGGAGCATTTGACTAAACATCCAAAAATGAAGCCGAAAGTTTACGAAGTGCCCAAAGAAATCGACGAACTGGTCGCTGGTCTAAAATTGAAGGCAATCGGCATCGAAATAGACACGCTTACTGATGAGCAGAAAAAATATCTTTCGTCATGGGAAGAGGGCACCATTTGAATCTGACGATAAACTTTATATTATGTCAAGAATAACATGGCTAACAAAATGGTGGTGAATAATGGCAAGTAAAGATCAAGCAATTGGCGGACTAATCTTCGCAGTCTGCATTATCATTATGATCGGTTACCTCGCCGGAATGCTGTACTTTGGAGAGCCGCTGACGTGGAACCTTGCTTTTACGTTGGTCGCTGTCCCAGTTTTAATCGCGTTCGTACTTATTCTTGGAATCGGTGCTTGGATAGGCTGGACTATGGCTACTACTCCTCCGCCAAAACCGATCGAAGAGTTCGAAGCTGAAGAGAAGAAAGAAGCCGGAGAAGGAAAGGGAAAAGAAGAATAAACGCCCTCCTCTCCTTCGCACCTCCCCCTTCTAACCTCTAACAGGAATTAACCATGCCAAAAGTGAAAGGTCTAATTTTATGCGGAGGCACCGGCACAAGGCTTAGGCCTATCACGTATTATTTTCAGAAAACCATGATTCCCATAGGTTCTAGACAGAAACCTCTGCTTGAGTATGTGGTTCGGCTTCTCAGGTTTCACAAAATAACCGATTTAGCTTTTCTCATAAACTACAAGGGCGAGCAGATTCAGAACTATTTTGACCATGGAGAGAGATTCGGAACAAAAATCTCGTACGTGCGAGATGATGCTTCTTTGAAAGGAACCGGAGGCACAGTATTGAACGCTTACAAGCGAGGCATCATCGATAAAGACGAAACAATCCTCGTCTACTATGGCGACATTCTCACAAACATGAACCTGCAAGAAATGTTGCAGCAACATGCCAAACGAAAAGCCCAAGCCACAGTAGCATTAGCATCAGGTTTTACAGTGAGAGTTGGAGTGGCAGACTTGGGAAAGGACGGGAAAATAAAGGGTTTTGTTGAAAAGCCGACTCTGGAAAAACCCGTAAGTATCGGCGTTCTCGCGTTAGACGGTGAAGTTCTCGAAGTGATAGAGCGGCTGGTTAGGAAGGAGCAAGAGTTGGATTTAATGGGAAACGTTGTCCCCCATCTCATCAAGAACCGAAAGCCCGTTTTTGGATATTTGTCAAAGGCTTTCTGGTACGACGTAGGCAGCACAGAAGCTTACGAGAAGCTGAGCCCAAAACTCGTGGACGAGTCCTTGTCATTTCTATTTTAACGTGTCATCGTTTCCACTGAAAGAATTATAAGTCCTGAACCCTAACCACGTTCTCTGTGGTTGAATATCCGTTGAATCGTTTAATTCTACCGTACGCTCCGTTGGATGCCAAAAGAAAACAACCCTTCCCAAACGATACGGAACTTGCAGCCATAATCTGCCTTGCTGAGGGTAAGAGGAAAAAAAGCGGTTTTCTAGGGGGCGAGCCTGAAAAAGTCGGCTTTGTTTCAAAGCTTTATTATCCAGTTTGGCTGGTTCCGTGGGAACATGAGTACGTAACGGTTGACGGGATGAACCTCTTTTCGTTGGACGCGTTCTATGAAAAATTGCCTGATGTGGCCTCTTTTACGGCGAAGGTTGAGAAGAGCGAAGACTCTTACGAGCAATTCATGCAGGTTCTTGAGCAGAACCTTAAGACTTTTGAAGCCTTTGCCTCGTCCGAAAAGATAGTAATCGAAGGCGTAGTAAGCGACAGAGAGCTGCAACAGGTCATTCTCGATTACTTCAAAAAAGAAATCGCCACAAAAGAGCCAAGCCCAAATGATTCCGCCTTTCTCCAAGAAAAACTGGACATCAAAACCGTGACTGCAAAGGTTGACGAATTAGTCGGGTTGTTGAAGAAGAATCAATCAGACATTGAAACTCTCCAAAAAGCCATCTCCACGCTTGATTCTGGTACAGAAGCAGTTCAGAAAGAACTGGCCGCCGTCATCGAAGACGTTAAGCAAAAATATGGAAGCCAGATTACCGAAATAAAACCGTTGGTGGAGGAAAGGGTTAATCTGTTGATGGCGGAGAAAGACGAGAAAATCCAAACAATCACCGGCACAATGGACAAGGAACTTGAAATCAGAAACGTCGACAAGCTGGAATACGAGAAAGAACTGGAGAAACTGAAGCAGGACAAAGGCTTTTTCGAGGACAAAAAGGACGCAGCCAAGCTTAGAAAGGATGAAGTGTACGTGAAACGCTGGAAGCTCCGCGTGAAAGAGTTGGACCATGAGATTTCTGAGCATGAAAAACTGATACGAAAGCTTCAGAGACGTATGGATGCGACTAAGAAGGAGAAAGAAAAGACGCTGAAGCAAATCAACGAAAACTATCAAGTTCTCATAAAAACAGAAACGGACAAAATTCCCAGCTTGGAAATGGCGAGAGACAACGAAATCGGCATGATTCAAGAAAAAATCGAGCAATCACGCGCCCAAGCCACTGTTATAATAAAGCAGGTTCAGCAGCTGATCGAGGAAAAAAAGGATGCTGTGGCTAGGCTTGAGGAAATTGCTGTTTCGTGGAAGCTCGACGACGTTTTCATGATCTACTTGCCCTTTTACGTGGTTAATTATCTGGCGGAAGCCAAGCAACACCTTGAATTTCTTGCGCCCGTGCTTGCTTCGAGTCCCGAAGGCATTCTGAAGACGATTAGGAAAAAATTTTGGGGCACCAGTTTAGAATCAAGGATTAACCTTCTGCTCAGCCAAAGGTCGAAGGCGCTGGAAAGAATGTTCACCTCCACGCTCTTGAAGCGAGTAGAGGAAGATCACGAATTAAGGAATCAACTAAGCCAAAAAGCGGGACAAAACAATGTCTTGACGACGGCGAATTTTAAGGAAATGCTGACAAGAGGGATGGATGCGGTGGTTAAGGAGGAATGGGTGAAGCCTGAGGAAAGGGATGTGATTTTTCAGGTTTATGCGAAATAGTCACCGTGCAAGTGCAAAGAAGGTTCAGATCTCGATAGGCGCTATTGGCTGGTTCGTTTTTTGATGTCGCCTTCTGTGAGTAGAATCATGCCTCGGCGGTTGGCGTACGCCTTTGCGTGGCCACTGAATTGTTGGCTTATCATTATCGGCTTTGGGATGGCTACGTCTTCGCATGCGTTGTCCGCTTTTATGACCATGTTGATGCCGACGGTTCGGTTCCAATCTCTTATCCAAACGAGGCGTTTTTCTGTGCCTTTTTCTATTTGTAGGTCGAATGTGAGGGTTACGCCGCTGAAGCCTTCGTGTGTGGGGTTTTCTGTTATGTGGTAGCCTTTTTGGGTGAAGTATTTTTTTACGAGTTCTCTTAAGCCTGTTTTTGCGGTAGCCATTTATTCTGTGTCACTCTTTGATACTGTGTTAAAAGGTGCGTGTGGAAAAGGTTTTCGCTAAGTGGTGAGTGCAAAATGCCTTACTTCGTGTTTGTTTGTAGCGGTTGTGGAAGGTTTCTGATTGCAAAGGCTGGGCAGAAGACGAAAAACTGCAACTACTGCGGGGCTTCAGTGGTTTTGTGGAAGGCGAAGAAGGTTGCGAGCGCGGGTTCTGCGCGTGAAGCGTCGATGATTGCGAAAGAGCTTAAGATGAAGAGAAGCCTCTAGTTTTCGGTTTTGTGTGTTCTCGGCGCAGCTCTAGACCCTCTTCACTATATGATCCAAATATGAAGTTATAACGGTTATAACCGTGGGGCTGAGGCTAAAATTTTGGCATTAATGAGCAGTCTGTTGTGATGGCGGGTTTGTTTTGTGTTTATCCTATGAACCATGCGCAGGGTTTTTTTCTTTCTTTGCATCCGAGTTGTGGTTTTTTGTCTGGGGTTGTGTCTTCGAACCAGCCGAACATGGGGCATGTGACCCAGATGGAGCTGTCGTCGTATTTGACGACTTTTATTTTGTGGAAGAAATCGTTGGAGCAATTGTAGCTTCGGACGGCGATGATGCGTGGTTGTTCTGCCGGCGTTTTCGGAATTGTTTGTAGTCTTTTTTGGATGGCTTCCTGGACGAATTCTGAGAGGTCTTTGTATTTGCTTTTGTCTAAGACTTTCTCTATTTGGTCTGCGAGTTCCTGCTCGACCTGTATAACCTTCCACCTTGTCATGGCTGCACACTCCTGTGGGATACGTATGGATGCTGGGGAATAAATAGATAGTGCTTATATCATAAACAATAGTATATACAATTAATACCAAACTCGCATGTTCCTCTTAAGAACGGCACTTTTTAGGGCTCTGAGAGAAGAAACACGCCTCTCTCTAGTCTAGTATCGTTTCTGCAAATCACAATGCAGTAGATTTTTTCTTGGCAGATTTATTGAAGTATCGGTTCTTAACAATGTCATGAACCTATACTGATGGTTAGCTTGTATCCTCCGTACCCGCCAGAGCGACGCACGTCAATATAGCACCATCCTGCGTCTGCGTTTAAGGTGACTTGTTCCGAAAGCCCAGGCTCGTTTGTGCTAGACGTAAGAAGTGTTTGATCATTGCCGTATACGTAAAGGTCAAAATTCGAATCAAGAGGCGGAGTCATGGTTATCTGAATGGGAGTATTGGATTGGTTTATCCAGATTTTGTAGTAGTCGTCATTGTCTGCAATATGTCCCCTTCCTAAGTAACCTTTGTATGTTCCTTCAGTTACCTCAAAGGCATCGTCAAAAGAGTTTCCAACATCCCCCGTCATGTTAAGGCATATGGGTACGACATATTTTTGGTATGCGGTCTCGTTGAAATGGAGAATTTCCGCAACAAGCGTAGAATTATACTCTGTTCTGTGAGACTGGTCGCGAAACCTCCATTCAACCAAAAAACCTAGCGAGCAATTTTGGGGTTTTCTAAACCCTACAGCCTCAATATATTCACCCAGCCCAATGTCGGGAATTCTTGTAACATTTACGTTGCGTTGCTTGAACCAATCTAAACCCCAAATGTCCATAGTTGAATTTGTTGAAGGAAGGCATGTGACCTTTATAGAATAGATGAAACCTTTGCTCACGGTTGCGTTTACTTGTGCTCTCAGCCACGCATAATCTAGCCAACTTTGGTCTTCTTGATAACTCGATACGTGAACTAGGAAGCTAACTGAAGCAATGGAATCGTTGTATTGGTTTTTGGTCTTTTCATCAAAATTTGCATACCAGTTTGGTCTCTCGAATTCGAACATGACGGCATCCGCGTTTCTTGCATAGAATTCCGACGGTAACGGCATCTTCGTCAGCACTCCGCTCAATCTAAAGACTGACAGCAGGCTAATGGGCAAGATTATCGACAACAGGACGATTAAAACACGTTTCTTGTTCACCATTTTTAGAACAACTCTCTCCCCACAGTTTCAGATGTGGTCAATATTCGTCTATAATTCTTATGGCACGACTGGAATCCAATCCTAAAACATTCAACCAAGCAAAACACCAATAGTAGCCACCTCAACAACCGCCGCCACAAGCAACACAATTGCCACCAAAACAAAAATCCCCAAACCATCCACAAAAGCCTCTGCAAGGGCGTCACTTCTCGAAAAATCCTTACCCGGAAAAACCAGTTTTGGCCAGAGCCAAGCCAATCCCACCGTGATTCCCGCCACTCCTGCAAGCACGTACCCTAAACCTTCGAGAAAAAGTGTGGGCAGAACAAGGAAAAACTTGTCCGTCGGCACAAACTGCAGCATAAAACCCCACAACAACCCACGATAAACCAGAATAACCAACGGAAAACCAAAAAACACAGCACCCAACACGCCAAGCAACACAAACGCGCTCAGGACAAAGTTCCACACAAAAATCTCAACCGCCAACCAACCCGGAGCATAAGAGATGCCCCAGAAATCGCTTCCCACAGGCAAACTGAAAGGCAGCACCTCAGTATACTGCGTCAGAAACCCACCTACGATGATGGCACCCCAAAAAACCACATTAACCACAGCAAAAAACATGCCCCGCTCTTTCAGAACACCAAAAAACGAAGCCAAAAAACTCTTTACACGCACAGTTCCACTCCCTAAATAACTGTGCACGAAGGACGTTAAAACACTATTGCCTCGGGCTATTGGGCTACGGCTCTCGATTCGGCCACATTATCCAAGAGAACCATGTAACGGCAACTGTCGCACAAGCCGTCTTCGCCCGTGGCTTCCCTGTGCCCACATCTTTCGCATCTATGCTTTATCGTCTTGAAGAATTTCACTCGACTCTGGCCCCAAAAAATACTCAGTCGCAGAGAAGGTTAAGCCTTATGCAGTTAACCTACATATTCAAAAGACTCATGTTTCGATTAGTTTTTCATATTAGGATTTTGAATGCAAAACCAGTCGTATCAAAAAAAGCAAGAACAAGTTTTTTCTACTTGAAGCTGGTTGCCCACGCTTTAGAGCATATTTTGCTTTTCTTTTCCAGAGCGTTGTTTATGGCAATTAGGGCGATGCCTGCGCCGTTGTCGGCTATTCGGGTGATGTTCCACATTATCAGCCTCACGTGGGGGATTTCGGGTAGTTCTCCCAGCAGTCGATCTCTTTCTAGCTCGATGAACCTTAACATTTGAAGGAGGCTGTTGGCGATTTTGACGTCGCCGATGAAGAAGCAGTCCACCGATTTCAGGACCAAGTCGTGGGCAAGATCGTTCAAGTTGTTGATTCTATCGATCACCCATTTCGGCAGTTTCTCCGTGTACTTCTGCAACAGCTCAATGGATCTGCGTGCAACTTCTTCTGCATAGTCGGCGATTTGTTCAAGATACCTGAGCATCAGCCCGAAATACAAGATGTGCAACGGGTCTTGCAAGTCTATTTCTTCAGCCACATCTCTTCTCCTCTGCGCCGACACAAGCAACCTTAACGCAAGCAAAAACATACTATCGGCTTCCTGCTCACGGCTTATGGCATCCTTTGCCAGTGACTCGTTAGATTCCACGAGCGACTGCACCGCCTCCTTTACTATGGTCAACGAAATCACCGAAAGCCTGCGGAATATCATGTCCAACTTAAACTTTCTCGGGTCGACAGAACATTGCAGCGTAATCCTGTCGGGGCTTTCTTCGACGATTCCTAAACCGATGAGTTTTGGGATTATGCCCCTTATCTCTTCAATGTGTTCGGAATGTAGTCTTCCGGCAGATATGATGGAGAACACTTCGCGTCCAAGGATATAGCTGGCGACGATTATGCGTTCTAGCATCTTCGGGTCGTCGCACAAGTCCGAATTGCACACGTATTCCTCGATTCCCTCCTTTGGCTGATTTACGCTGCTTGGTAGCAGCTTGAGGGAACCGTCTCTTTCCTGCGAGATGAACACGGTGTCGCCGCGTTTGAGGTCCATTTCTTTTGCCCAGTTGCTTGGAAGAGATATGGATAGGGTTGAGTGTCCGACTTTTTGGAGCTTTCTGCTTTCCATTGTTGCGTCATCTTCCGTATATACCGTAATTACTAGACGTATAATATAAACACTACGCTATTATACAGCCCATGCTCTATATATCAGCACGTGAAAATGGAGGTAGAAAAAAATGGCAAGGTGGAAAGATGTAAGGGTTAGACAAGAACTGATCGAAGAAATCCAAAAAAGCGTAGAGAAAGGCGATTTCCAAAGCCTCTCTGAATTCGTTTCAGAAGCCATCCAAAACCGTCTGCAGGAGCTCGCGAAACAAACAGTCTCGGAATACATGGAACGTGACGAGCGTAGCAGACTCGAGCCACAAGCACAACTGTATTACACGTCCAAGCACATCTGGGTTCAAGTAACAGCCCAAGGCAGACTCAGACTCGGCGTTTCCGAGTACTTTGGGAAACAACTAAAAGGAATAGTCTTCGTGGACGCCGCTCAAGAAGGAACCAACGTCCACCGAGACGAACCATTCGGAACGATTGAAACCGTAGCCAGATGGCCGCTGGTAATCCACGACCTGTGCTCTCCGACCGACGGAAAAATAGTACGCGTCAACAAAGACGTCATCAACGACCCCTACACGCTGAACGGAGACCCCCACCAGTGGATCGTGGAGATTCAGCCAGACGACCCGGAATACGACAAGAAAGTGGGCGAGCTTCTGGACTTTGAAGAGTACAACAAACTCATCGCCAAACTTGAAGAAAAACCCTATGCGCCCCCGAGCGACGCCGAACTTGCCCAAATCGTCAACAAGATAAAAACATAAACTCCCCCTTTTTTCTTTGGGAAAAAAATATGGTGTGTGAATAAAACATGGTAGAATGGAAAACTGTCAAGGTCAAGCAAGAACTCGTCGAAATGGCAGAAAGAGCCGTGGAAGCGGGTCAGTATCCAAGTCTTTCGGAGTTTGTTTCTGAAGCGATTCGCATGCATCTCGACGCGATGAAGCAAACCCCTGAGGAGAAAGTTGTTGAGAAACCCGCGGAGCCCTCCATAGTCTATGAACGATTGCTCTACAGCACAAACCACATGTGGGCAATGGTGACTCCAGACGGAAACATCAAAATAGGGTTATCCGACTACGCCCAAAGACGCCTCAACGGAATAGCCCACCTTCAAACCAAGCCAGCCGGGAGCGAAGTGAAAAAAGAGGAACCCCTCGGCATGGTTGAAACATGGATGTTCAAATTCGAACTCCACGCGCCCGTCAGCGGCAAAATCATCGAAATCAACAAAGCCCTCCTAACCGAGCCGTCGATTATCAACAAAGACCCGTACGAATCAGGTTGGATAGCCAAAATCGAACCCGACAACACAGTCACGCTGGAGGAAGAACTGCGAGAATTAATGCGACCAGCCCAATACAAAACGTGGGCAAGCAAACTAGACCAACCAAAACTTCCCCAGCCCTAATTTTTCCATCGTAAACCTAGTGTATGTTAATGGTGGTGGGTTAAATGACAATAACCAATCAAGTTTTACAAAATAAACGAAAACTTCCCCCCTGCCGCAATGCCTGTCCAGCCGGCGTCAACGTGCAAGGATACGTTGCTTTGCTTCAACAGGGCAAATTCAAGGAATCCGTCGAACTGATAAGAAAAGCCATGCCTTTTCCAGCTATCTGTGGTAGGGTTTGTTTTAGCCCTTGCCAAGATGCGTGTTCCAGAAAAAACGTTGACCAACCAGTGGGCATTCGTTATCTGAAGCGTCTCGCCGCGGACATCGAGCGCGAACAGGGAAGAATCAAACCCGACGCCATACCAAAAAAGCACGATGAAAAAGTGGCGATCGTAGGCGCTGGACCAGCAGGACTAAGCTGCGCGTACGAACTTGCAAAACTCGGCTATCCCGTTACTGTCTTTGAACGCATGTCTTCGCCGGGTGGGATGATACGGTGGGGAATCCCGGACTATCGGCTTCAGAAGTATGTTGTTGCCAACGAGATTTCTTACATCCAAGACTTGGGCGTCGAAATCAAGACGGGAGTGGAATTTGGCAAAAACGTGTCGATTGACACACTGAAAAACGAGGGCTACAAAGCCTTTTTCATAGCCGTCGGAGCCCAACTAACCCAGAAACTCGGAGTACCGGGTGAGGAGTTGGAGGGCGTTTATCCGGCTGTCGAGTTTTTGAGGCACATAGCCTTAGGAGAAACTCCCAGCATAGGCGGAAAAGTCGCTGTCATCGGCGGCGGCAACACGGCCATCGACGCAGCCCGCACGGCGCTAAGGCTTGGCGCAAAGCGAGTTATGATTCTTTACCGACGTTCCCGAGACGAAATGCCCGCACTGCCGGCAGAAATAGAAGCGGCTGAAGAGGAAGGAGTTCAATTCAACTTTCTCGTCGCACCCAAACAAATCATCGGCGAAGATGGAAAGGTCAAAGCCGTTGAATGCCTTAGGATGAAGTTTGGAGAGCCTGACGAAAGTGGAAGAAGGCGTCCCATACCCGTACCTGGTTCTGAGCACACTTACGAGGTTGACGCCGTAATTCCCGCGATTGGGCAACAGTTGGAAACATCGGGCTTACCACAAACACTGCTCGACAAATCCAACCGTGCAATCTCAACCGACTCACTCACACTCGAAACACAAATCCCAGGCGTTTTCGCAGGCGGCGACGCAGTTACTGGTCCAGCAAGCGTCATCGAAGCCGTAGGTGCAGGCAGACGAGCCGCGGAATCAATACATCGCTATTTGAGTGGAGAGGATTTGAAGACTGGAAGAGAACAGCCGACGGAAGAGACAACGTGGATTAAGAGTTGGGAACAAATCGCGAAAAAACCCGAGAGGTATACGCTTTCGCATGTGGACGTTGGGAGACAGAAAGTGAGTTTCAGGGAAGCCGACGAACTCCTTGTTAAGATTAAGAAACTGGCAATGTCCGAAGCGCACAGATGCCTCGGATGCGGACCGTGCAGCGAATGCTTAGGCGACGAGGAACTTTGTGAAGCTGACAAGGCAGTGGTTGAGGAGGCTTCATGCACGGGCTGTAATGTTTGTGCTTTGAATTGTCCTTTCGACGCTATTCAAAAGAACGAAAGAGGCATAGCCCAAGTCAACGAAGCCCTCTGCAAAGGCTGCGGCATCTGCGCTGCGAGTTGTCCTGAACGAGCGATAAGTATGAAGAAATGTTCAGATTTACAGTTGATGGCTAACGTTGAAGCGGCGTTAGGGAGGGAGTTCGTGTGATTTTCAAGCCAAAAATCATAGCCTTCACGTGCCACTGGAGCTTGCCGCCAGAAGTAGACGTCTCCACTCCAAGCTTGATACGTGGTTATCCAAAGATTCGCATAGTAAAAACAATGTGCGCCGGCAGAATCGACCCTGCCATCGTGATGGAAACCTTCCTTAAAGGAGCCGACGGCGTCCTCATAATCGGCTGCCAAACGCCAGACTGCCACTACGTGGACGGCAACCTGCAATCAGAACGGAAGGTAAAGATGCTGAAGAAACTAATCGGACTGACAGGTTTTGACCCCGAACGTCTTAGGCTTGAATGGGCTAATGCTTCGGAAATCGAAACCTTCGCAAGAATCATCAACCAGTTCCGAAACCAAGTTGCATCTCTGGGCGCTTCTCCATTAACCGACGAAGAAACCGATCCTGCAATACTTCTAAACGTGAAAGCCGCCAAAGCCGTCGCCGAGAACTTTACGCTCAGACTCTTAGCGGGCAGAGAAAGAGAGATGACCGAGAACGTAAACGTGTACGGCGAGAAGGTTTCGCAGGAAGAGTTTGACTGTGTGCTCGATGAAACGCTCGTAGCCGAATTCGTCCGCCACAGAATCCACCAACTGACCACGGAAAAGCCCATGTCCGTCAAAGAAATCGCGGCGGTAACTAACATGGAGCCTTCTCAAACACTCTGTCACATCGTGAACATGCGGAGGAAGAACATGATAGCCCTAGACCACGTGAAGGGGACAACTCCGCTTTACAAGGCACTGGAGGTGCATTAGAAGATGATAAATAAAAAAGTTGGCGCCGTGCTCGTAGTCGGCGGAGGCGTCGCAGGCATACAAGCCTCACTCGACCTCGCAGACTCGGGCTTCCGCGTTTATCTACTTGACCAATCATCAAGCATCGGCGGCGTGATGGCGCAGCTTGACAAAACCTTTCCAACAAACGACTGCTCCATGTGCATCCTCTCGCCGAAACTCGTCGCCACTGGGAGACATCCAAACATAAACATTGTGACGAACGCGGAAATCACCGGCTTAGAGGGCGAAGCGGGCAACTTTAACGTAAAAATCAAGAAACGAAGCCGCTACATAATCGAAGACAAGTGCAACGGCTGTGGCATCTGCGCACAAAAATGCCCAGTAGAAGCCTCGGACAGGTTTAACGAAGGCTTGAGCAACCGAGGCGCGATTTTCGTAGAGTATCCACAGGCTGTTCCGTTGAAGTATATGATTGACCGTGAAAAATGCATAGGCTGCGGAACATGCTACGAGGTTTGTAAAGCGGGCGCGATAAAGTATGACCAAGAAGACACTGAAGCCACATTAAACGTGGGCTCGATTATTCTGGCACCCGGGTTTGAACCCTTTGACGCACGACTAAAAAGCGAGTACGGTTACGGACGTTTCAAAAACGTCGTCACAAGCATCGAGTTTGAACGCATCCTAAGTGCCTCCGGACCATACGGCGGACTCGTCCTCAGACCCTCAGACGGCGAAATCCCAAAAAAAATCGCCTTCATCCAATGCGTAGGCTCACGGGACTACCAGCTTGGAAACACCTACTGCTCGGCAGCGTGCTGCATGTACGGAATGAAGGAGGCCGTCATAGCCAAAGAACACACGCCCTCGCCTCTTGACGCGACAATTTTCTACATGGACATGCGAGCGTACGGAAAAGAATTTGATGCCTATTACGAACGGGCTCAGGGCGAATGGGGCATACGGTTCGTACGGTCAAGAGTTGCGGGCGTGTCTGAAGACCCGCGAACGGGCAACTTGGTCATTCACTATGTCGAGAACGAGACACCTAAAACAGAAGAATTCGACATGGTCGTCCTCTCAATCGGCATGCAACCGCCCAAAAACATCGAAAAACTCGCCAACACACTAGGAATCCAACTTAACCAGCACAAATTCTGCCAAACCAGCACCTTCGCACCCACGGAAACATCCAAACCGGGCATCTTCGTCTGCGGGGCGTTTTCTGCTCCAAAAGACATACCAGAAAGCGTAGCACAAGCAAGCGGCGCGGCGGCAAAAGCCATGGAAGCAATCGCTTCTGAAAGAGGAACACAGGTCACTGCGAAGGAGTATCCACCTGAACGGGACGTGAGCAAGGAAGAACCGCGCATAGGCGTTTTCGTTTGTCATTGTGGCATCAACATCGGCGGTGTCGTCAACGTTCCCGAAGTGGTCGAATACGCCAAAAAATTGCCCAACGTCGCGTATGCAGAAGCGAACGTTTACACGTGCTCGCAGGATACGCAGAAGCTGATTAAAGAAAAAATCCAGCAGAACAACCTCAACCGCGTCATCGTCGCCTCCTGCACCCCGAGAACGCATGAGCCACTGTTCAAGGAGACGGTCCAAGAAGCTGGCTTGAACCCGTACCTTTTCGAGATGACCAACATCCGCGACCAATGCAGCTGGGTGCACATGCACGAGCCCAAAGAAGCCACCGAAAAAGCCAAAGACCTCGTACGGTCGATTGTAGCAAAGGCTAGGCTTCTGAAGCCGTTGAAGAAACCAATCATAAAGGTCACACCAGTAGGTTTGGTCATCGGCGGAGGAGTCTCAGGTATGACTGCAGCTTTGGAACTCGCCAAACAAGGCTTTGAAGTGCACTTGGTGGAGAGAGAAAAAGAACTGGGCGGACACCTGCGAACGATTCATTATCTGCTCGAAGGGAACGAAGACCCGCAAGAGAAGCTTAATGCCTTAATCAAGGCAGTCAACGAGAACAGCAAGATTCACGTTTACACAAGAGCCGAAGTCACCGACGTAAGCGGTTTTGTCGGCAACTTCAAATCAAAAATACGCCAAGGCAATGGAGAAGAGAAGGAAATTGAACATGGCACGGTCATCGTAGCCACGGGCGCGACCGAGTACAAGCCCACGGAATACCTTTACGGCAAAGACCAGCGAGTCATGACGCAGCACGAGTTGGAAGAAAAAATCGCGAACGGCGAATTCAAGGCGAAAAACATCGTCATGATTCAATGCGTCGGCGCTAGAAACGACGAGAGACCCAACTGCGCACGAATATGCTGCGGACAAGCCATCAAAAACGCACTAAAAATTAAAGAAACCGACCCCGACGCAGAAGTTTATGTATTGTACAAGGACATGCGAGCGTACGGTTTTAAGGAAGACTACTACTGCGAAGCCGCAACGAAAGGCGTCTTATTCGTCAACTATGACGACCAGAGGAAACCCCAAGTCGTGAACGAGAAAGGCAGTCTCAAAGTAACATTCTTCGAACCCATAATTGGCAAAGAAATCGAAATCGAACCCGACGCCCTCGTGCTGAGCGCGGCAACAATCCCCAACCCAGACAACAAGCACCTGGCAGAAACGCTCAAAGTACCACTGACAAAAGATGGATTCTTTCTCGAAGCCCACATGAAACTTCGACCCGTAGACTTCGCAACGGACGGTGTCTTCCTCTGCGGCATGGCTCATTCGCCGAAATACATCGACGAAAGCATCGCTCAAGCCTGCGCAGCAGCCGCAAGAGCCACAACCATACTGTCAAGGGACACGCTCGAGATGGAAGGAATCATCGCCAACGTGTCCGAAGACTATTGTAGCGGATGCAGAATTTGCGAGCCCCTCTGCCCCTACGGAGCGATTGAGATGAAAGACAAAGACGGCAAGCTTGTCGCCCACGTAATCGAAGCCCTGTGCAAAGGCTGCGGTGCCTGTGGCACGGCTTGTCCGACCAAAGCCATCACGATGGGTCATTTCACGAACGAAGAGATTTTGGCTCAAGTCCGAGCCGCACTAGTGGAGGTAAAAGCATGACAAAAAACAACGGTTTCGAACCCAAAATCGTCGGCTTCCTCTGTAACTGGTGCTCGTACGCGGGCGCGGACCTCGCGGGCGTGAGCCGAATCCAGTACCCGCCCAACATACGAATCATCCGCGTCATGTGCAGCGGCAGAATAGACCCAGCGTTCGTGCTCGAGGCTTTCAAGAACGGCGCCGACGGTGTGCTCGTTGCTGGTTGCCACCTGCCTTCTGACTGTCACTACTTGAGCGGAAACTTCAAGGCAACAAGGCGCATCGCACTCTTGAGGAAGGTTCTGGCGGATTTCGGCATCGAACCCGAACGACTGCGGCTGGAGTGGGTTTCCGCAAGCGAAGGAGACCGTTTTGCCGCGGTAGTGCGTGACATGGTTGAGCAGATTAAGAAGTTGGGACCAAGCCCTGTTAAGAACAAGGATGGTGAGGCTCGATGACTAGGAACGAATCCATAAAAACCTCAGAAATCGACTCGCGGTTCAAGTATGAGATTTCCAAGATGCACGGCGGAGAAAAACTGCTGCGGTGTTTCCAGTGTGGCACGTGCACTTCGGACTGTCCAGTTGCGAAATTCAGCGACACTTACAGACCCAGACAAATTATTCGTATGGCACAGTTTGGCATGAAAGACAACGTGCTGAAAAGCGACACTCTATGGCTCTGTGCCTCATGCTTCACCTGCACTGACCGTTGTCCCCAAGACGTAGAAGTCGCCAGCGTCATACGAGTATTAAGAAATCTAGCCGCAGAACAGGGCATCGTGCCCCAAGTGTTCAAGGACCAGTGCACGAGTATTATGGAGTCGGGTTACGCTTACAAGATTCCAGAGACGAGGCTGAAAAAACGAGAATCCCAAGGACTGCCACCCTTACCGAAGGGCAACGTCGAAAGCATCTGCAAATCGCTCAAGGGAGTGGGCTTCGTTGACCATGTTGAAGGGAGGGGCAAGCAAAAATGACGACAAACAAGTATCTAATGTTCCTCGGCTGCGCGATTCCCTACCGAGTCGCAGCGTTCGAGGTTTCCGCAAGAAAAGTCCTCCACAAACTCGGCGTGGAACTTGTCGAGATGCCCGAATTCAACTGCTGCGGACTCCCACTCGACCCTGTAAGCCACGAGGCAATGCTGATTCTTGCAGCCAGAAACTTGGCTTTAGCAGAGCAAAAAGGCTTACCCATCATAACCTTGTGCCCGGGCTGTGCGGGGACTTTGAAGAAGGTTAACCAAACTTTGAAGGAAGACAGAGCGTTGCGGGAAGAAGTGAACAGGCATTTGAAAGAGGCGGGCTTGGAGTTTAAGGGAACCACTGACGCGAAGCATATGATGCAGGTGCTGATTGAAGACGTGGGCTTGGAGAAGGTCAAGGACATGGTTGTCAAGCCACTTACCATGCTAAAAGTTGCGGAGCACAACGGCTGCCACATTCTCAGACCCAAAGAATACATAGGCTTCGACGACCCCGAAGACCCCAAAACACTCAAAACCCTGATTGAAGCCACGGGTGCCACTTGTCTGGATTATTTGGACGAAACCGAATGCTGTGGCGCACCGAGCGTGGGCGTCAGCGACAAGGTTGCTCTACAGCTTGCCCGAGACAAACTCAACCACGTCAAGACGGTCAACGCACGGGCTTTGATAACCATCTGCCCCTTCTGCCACATCATGTATGACACGAACGAGTTGCGAATCGAAAAAATGTTTAACGAAACCTACGGCATCCCAATCCTGCATTATCCACAGCTGCTGGGTTTGGCGATGGGCATAAAGCCCGAGGAACTCGGTTTCAGCGAGCTTAAGGTTAATGTTTCAGATTTGATGCGACAAGTTGGTGAGGTGTAAACGAGAAATGTCTAAAGAAACATTGAAAATCGCCTTCTACTGGGCGGCGAGTTGCGGCGGTTGCGAAATAGCAGTGCTGGACATAAACGAGAAAATCCTCGACATCATACAATTGGCGGACATCGTGTTCTGGCCAGTGGCAATGGACATCAAATACAAAAACGTGGAAAACATGCCTGACAAGAGCATAGACTTATGCTTCTTCAACGGCTCCGTGAGAAACGAAGAACAAGAACACATGGCAAAACTTTTACGACAAAAAGCCAAAGTCCTCATCGCTTTCGGCTCATGCGCCCACGAAGGATGCATCCCAGGCTTAGCAAACTTGCACAACCGCAAGGAAATCTTCGAAAAAGTCTACCTCAAAAACAAAAGTATCGAAAACCCGGCTGGCACAGTTCCGCAGACAAAGTTCGAGGCAAAAGAAGGCTTGCTGAAGCTTCCAGAATTCTACGACACGGTCAAGACTTTGGACCAAACCGTCGAAGTCGACTATTATGTTCCCGGCTGCCCGCCCCCAGTAAGCCTGATAGCCGACGCACTCGAAGCCATAGCGAAGAACCAGTTGCCACCAAAAGGTTCGGTGCTTGCTCCGCTGAAGTCCGTGTGCGACGAATGCAAAAGAAAGAAGGAAAACAAGCAAATCGCAAAAATCTACCGCGTCTACGAGAAAGCGCCCGAACCCGAAAAATGCCTACTCGAACAGGGCATAATCTGCATGGGACCCGCAACCCGCAGTGGATGTGGCGCGCAGTGTTTGGATGTTGACATGCCTTGCACTGGGTGTGGTGGTTCGTGTCCGAATTCTCCTGAGCAGGGTGCGGCGATGGTGAGTGCTTTGGCGTCGATTTTGGGTTTGGAGGATGAGAAGGAAAAGTACACGGACAAGGACGTGGAAGAACTGATGCGTCAAGTGAAAGACCCGATCGGCACGTTTTACATGTATTCGCTTCCATCTTCGATTCTTGGGAGGAAGGTGACGAAAAAATGAAACGAATAACAATCGACCCGATAACAAGACTTGAGGGACACGGAAACATCCAAATATTCCTCAACGACCAAGGCGAAGTCGAAAACGCCTATTTGCAAGTGCCCGAACTCAGAGGCTTCGAGAAGTTCTGTATAGGAAGGCGAGCCGAAACCCTCCCGCTTCTAACGACCCGAATCTGCGGAGTCTGCCCAGTCGCACACCATTTTGCCTCAACAAAAGCTCTAGACGCAGCGTTCCACGTAGACCCGACATCGACGGCGAAAAAACTTAGGGAACTAATGTACTGTGGCTACTACATCTACGACCACACACTGCACTTCTATTACTTGGGCGGACCAGACTTCGTCGTCGGACCAGACGCGCCGCCTGAGAAGCGAAACGTCCTCGGCGTAATTGAGAAGGCTGGCATGGAAGTCGGCATAGAAGTCATCAAACACCGAGCCTACGGACAAAGGATAACCGCTATACTCGGCGGAAAAGCTACGCACCCCGTATGCGGCTTGCCGGGCGGCATCTCCAAACCCCTGAGCGAAGAAAACCGCACGGAGATTGAACGGATGGCGGCGTCTTCGGTGGAGTTTGCAAAGTTTACGTTGAAGCTGTTTCACGACATCGTTCTCGGCAACATCAAGTATGTCGACTTGATTAAGAGCGACGCGTATACCATGAAGTCCTATTATATGGGCTTGGTTGACGACAATAACAAGGTCAACTTTTACGACGGCAGAGTCCGAGTAGTCGACCCAAACGGCAACGAATTCCTCAAATTCAAAACTGGAGACTTCTTCGACCATGTCGCCGAACACGTAGAACCATGGAGCTACGCTAAATTCCCGTTCTTGAAGAAGGTAGGCTGGAAAGGGTTCGTCGACGGCGCAGGTAGTGGCGTTTATCGTGTGGGTCCGCTTGCCCGACTGAACTCTTCGGACGGGATGGCTACGCCTTTGGCGCAGGAAGAGTACAAGACGATGTATGATACTTTGGGCGGGAAACCCGTACACTCAACCCTAGCCTTCCACTGGGCGAGGCTGATAGAGCTGCTTTATGCCACGGAAAGAGCCATGGAACTCGTGAAAGACCCAGAAATAACAGACAAAAACGTCCGCAACCAGCCGGGCGAACCAGGCGAAGGTGTAGGAGTCATAGAAGCTGCGAGGGGGACGCTGATTCATCATTATGTGCTTGATGAGGATGCGTTGGTTAAGGACGTGAACCTAATCGTAGCGACCACGAACAATTGTCCTGCGATTAACATGTCGATAAGAGACGCGGCGAAGGGCTTGATTCACGGCGACCACGTAGACCAAGGCGTGCTAAATATGGTAGAGATGGCATTCAGGGCTTATGACCCGTGCTTCGGATGCGCTACGCACTTTGCGGTTGGGCAAATGCCGTTAGTACTCGAGATACACGACGTCAAGGGACAACTAATCAAAACCGTACAACGATAAACCCTTTCTCACTTCTTTTTTGGTTAGGCAAAATAGTTCCTGTTTCTTTTGTGTGTTTTCTTCACGTTCAGAGAGGTCCGCCCGCAATGGCGCTTTTTCCTATTGCTAGCCAGAAGTCTCTTCTTGTGTACTGTAAGTGAACTGTTAGCACTCCGTATTCTTGACTGTAGCACAAATAGTATTCATGACCCCGGGTTTTCACATGCCTGATTATTTTCCATGTTCTTGTGTATTCTTTTTCTGGTCGAATGAGAACAAGTTCTATCTGGTTGTCGCCAACCTTGTAGAGCTCGACTTTTCCAAAAATGTGGCGATGCGGACCAATTTTGAACCATCCGAAGCCGCGGCCTAGGAGAGTTTTTTCGCTTTGCCAGATGTTGGTTTCTGTGAGTATCATGTGACCGAAGATTTTTGTGACGTATCCTTCGGCAAGGTCGATGTATTCGATGATTTGAATGGTTTCAACGATGATGCCCGCGGTTCTGTCCCAGTAGATGTGCAGTTCCCCAACATATCGAAGGTCAGGCGAGAAGGTCATATTCATCTTAAGATACACATAATTCACTTCTCTTTCTGCGCCAGCATAAGTTTTCGTCATGGTTGAGTTTATTTTTGGAGAATATGGATTCAGATAAATGCGGTCTCCCGCGCTGAGGTTTGCGCCGATGAAATAGTAAGTAACTCCGTTTCCTGTAGACACGTCGCAATCGAAGACGTTCCACATTTCAGTGCCATTGACGAAACGAACAGTCGAGTTAAACGAGATAACCGTGCCTGTGATAGCCAAGACTTCCAGTTTGGAATACGCGATGTCTGCAGAATCATACGGTGGAGGCGGGATATACGGGTCGGGGTCATTGGTTGCATAGTCAAATTCCAACTCGTATTTCGCCCAATCGCCCACTTTGACTCCTACTTTTCTCTCTGGCAGAGGACCGACTGTGTGTGTTCCGATTATCTGGATCTTGTGCGTGCTCTGCATGTATTGAAGGAAGAATTTGGTGTGTGTGCCGTTGAAGAAAATGACAGAGCCGAGAGGATTGTTGTCCATTAGCACTTGCCATTCCCATGCGTTGTCTGTCCACAAAAGTGATTTCGGTATAGTGACGTTCGAAAAACCATAAGCGCCGTCGGTGCCGGTAACGTTAAAGCCGATTTCGGCTGTTGGCTGGCTAAAATAGAAGCCAGAAATGTCGGAAGTGGTTTCTATGACAACGTAAAACGTCTGGTCACTCCAAGTAACCATGAAGATGTAGGTTTTCTTTGATATTATGGCACTGGCGGACGGAACACTCAACTCTAGCGTTATGGTGCTGGTTAACAACAAAATGAACATAATTCCAAAAAACGTTCTCCTGGACATGTCCCTCTCTCCTAAATCCATGATTCTCAATCCCTCAATTAAAGTTTCCGAGCGGAACCGTAAAAGTTTATTTTCAATGAATGCAACAATACACTACTTCACCCAATAGAGAGCTGTTCAAAATGCCAAAAATAATCGTCTGCATCAAACAAGCCGTCGACGTTACCCAAATCCGAGCCGATCCGTCGACAAGAAAACTAATCACAGCCGACGCGCCGCGGAAAATCAGCGACATCGACAAGAACGCGCTTGAAGAAGCCATACGCATAAAAGAGAAACAAGGCGGCGAAATCATAGCCCTCACGATCGGCGACGAAAACGCAAAAACCGCACTCCGCGAAGCACTCGCCATGGGCGCAGACAAGGCTTATCACTTAAACGATCTGGCTTTTCAGAACACCGACACTCGGGTGACTTCGTTAATCCTTGCTGAGGCAATCAGAAAAATCGGCGAGTTCGATCTTCTGCTGTGCGGCGAAACAACCATTGACAGCTTCGCGGGAATAACCAGCCAACGCGTTGCTGAAAGATTGGGGATTCCGTTGATTATGTATGCTCGCAAACTTAGCCTAGAAGAAGGCTCAGTTGTGGCGGAAAAGGCTTTGGAAGACCGTTTCGAAACATCAAAAGCGAAGATTCCTGCTTTGGTCGCGGTTGTGAAGGGAATCAACGAGTCTCGAATCCCGTCTTTGATGGCAATTATGAAGGCTTCCAAGAAAGAAATAGTTGTCTGGAACGCCGAGGCATTAAACTTACCCAAGGAAAAGCTGGCTTCTGCACTTGAAATCGTGGAAGTTTTGGCGCCAAAAATGGAACGCAAAAAAATCGTAATCAAAGGCGAAACGCCCGCCGAAATCGCGGACAAGTTGGCGAAGGCGCTGATTCAGGAAGGCGTCGTGGGAAGGTGAAAGGGGCATGAGTGAAGCGAAGGGTGTTTGGGTTTTCTCTGATAGCCATGAATTAGCCTTGGAACTTCTCGGCAAAGGAAGAGAACTTGCAGACAAGATGCAAGCTCCGCTTACGGCGTTGTTGCTGGGCTCTGGTGTTCAAGACCGTGCTCAGATGTTGGTTCAACATGGCGCCGATAAAGTCATAGTTGTAGACAAGCCGCAACTGAAACAATTCCAAGCAGAACCATACCTAAGCGCTTTAACAACGCTTGCAAAGCAGCATTCTCCAGACATTATTCTTTTCGGCTCCACGAGGTTTGGAAAAGAACTCGCGGCACGATTGGCAACAAGGCTCGAATCCGCTTGCGTTCCTGATTGCACCAAACTAAGCCTAGATGATAAAGGAAACCTTATGGTGGAAAGAATCGTGTACGGCGGCAACGCGGCAGCCACAATCAAGTTCCACACTAAACCGCAAATCGCGGCTGTTCCGCCGCGAACTTTTGAGAAGCCGCAGCCAGCAGTCGACAAAACAGGAGAAATCATGTCTGTGGTGGTTGCGTTTGAAGAGCCGAAGACAGAAATTGTTGAAACGAAGCAGTTAGAGGCGTCACAAGTGAAAATCGAGGAAGCCCGCATGGTTATCTGCGGCGGCAGGGGTGTGGAGAAGAAGGAGGATTTCAAGATGTTGGAAGAGTTGGCGGGGCTACTTGGTGGTCAGGTTGGTAACACGCGGCCTTTGGCTGAGGACCGCAAATGGTTCAGCGAGTGGGTTGGTTTGTCGGGGCACAAGATTAAGCCTACGCTGTATATTGGCTGTGGTGTTTCTGGTGTGATTCAGCATGTGGCGGGGATTCGGGATTCGCAGGTGATTGTGGCGGTGAATAAGGATGCTGAGGCGCCGTTGTGTGAGGTGGCGGATTATGTTGTGGTGGGCAACTTGTACGAGATTGTGCCAGCGCTTATTGAAGCATTAAAACGTGAACTGAAAACAGGATAAACAGGATAGCGATGAGTGTCTGAGAATCTGCTCGACGCCCTCTAGACCCCGTTCACTATATGATCCAAATATGTTCTGACCTTTCTTGACACTTTTTAGACTTTAGGGCTCTGTTAGAGAACACACACGCTCTCTCCTAGTCTAGGTATAGTTTCTGCATAGCACAAATGTGTCGAATGGATCGGTGGTTTGTGTTGGGGCTTTTTTTGCACTGATGTTTTCTATTCTAATTTTGCGAGTTTGCGGCTCACGTCCCAGAGGCGTTTGGCAAGTTCGATGTCTTGAGATTGGGGGGATGAAGGCGTTATTTTCTTGTTGACGAAGTACTTGCCAGTAATATTCTGTACTTCAGGGGACGAAGCCAAGTAAAGAGTTGTGGCAGCTCCCTTTTCTGGAGACTTGAAAAACGGCTTAAACAATCTGTACATAAGCTTGGTCGACCATGGAAGATCCTTATCCTTCGCTAATAGTCTCGTGGCAACGGCTCCCGGGTGCAAACAATTCACAGTGATGCCGGTTCCAGCTAATCTTCTTGCAAGTTCATACGTGAACAGGACGTTTGCTAGTTTTGACTGGTTGTTCGCGCTTGCTCCTTCATAGTTCTGCTCCATCTGCAAATCATCAAAATTGATCTTTCCTTTTGCATGATATGCGCCTGCGACTTCAATTATTCTAGCTGGCGCACTCTTTTTTATGACGTCTAGTAACAAGTTTGTTAGTAGAAAGCGAGATAGATAATTGACAACAAAGGTCATTTCAAGTCCATCGACGGTAACGTGGCGTTTGGTGAAGTAGACTCCTGCATTATTGACGAGAACGTGCAGTTGCTGATACTTTTTCTCAAAACTCTTTACTAGTTTCCGGGTGGATTCAAGTGATGACAAGTCCACTATTAGCAGGTCGACATTTTTGTTGCCGCTTTTTTCTTGGATCTCCAATTGAACTGCTTTGCCCTCTTCCTTGTTGCGGCAAGCCATGACAGTTGTTGCACCCATCTTTGCGAGTCCCATAGCAGTGGCTTTGCCAATTCCAGAGTTTGCCCCTGTGACCATACAGATTTTTCCTTCAGCGTTCATGGAATGACACCTTTCCAATAGGAGCGGCATTGAGTAAATAAAGCTTGTAGAACAGTATTCCTGTATTCGAAAGCTTCTTTGAGTTGTCACTGCTTCAACATAGCCGATCCGTTGTCTCAAGTCTCTCTCTCGACTCAGGAGGGATGACCACTTTAACAACCGATTCTCCGGATGACCCTATATTTCTCCTGAGGCTCATGAGTGAAAGACCTAGTCCGTATGTAATGATGATGGGGTGAGGTTTGATACGGATGAAACATGTTTCAGTTCCGTAAGAAATTCTTTGATCGTTAGCCCAACGAAGTAACATTCTGAGCATGTATCGAGATTTAAATGAGCTGGTTGCTGCGGTATCATCGCCTCTCAGTATCTCAGCCTCCCCCTGGAGCATTATGTAGGCAGGCGGCACAAAGGAAAATATGCGCCTCGCCAATGGTACAACAATTGACACGTTTGAGTTGGAAGCGATATTGCGAACCTTCTTTGAGCGTGGCTCAGCAAGAACATAAAGACAGAATGGGGTTCTCGAAGGCGACACTCCATAACATACACCAACAGAATGTACTCGCTTGTCTTCCGTTATCGTGCTAAGGACGCCGAAATCCCTTTTGCTTAATTCCTTAAACACTCTTGAAAAAGTTATCTTGGAGCCAAGTTGTTTTTCATCCATGGCTGGCATTTTCGAAGGTTGTCCTATGCTCTTCAAAGGTCACTCACGCACATACTTACACGTAATCTTCCTACACGGTTGTCTCGAGCTTCTTCTTAAGAATATCTTTTGCAGAAATTCCTAACGCTATGTAGATCAAGATTATGAAGACCATCTCCAGTTGTTCAAAAACTCCTATTGATCCAACCGTCCAATCGAAGACTATTGGGCTGACATAACCGATGGTGTTGCCCATCAGCAATGCATACCAAGACCATGTCTCTCCCTTCCTAAAACTCGTCAAGACTATCGAAATGGCAACGACGGCGAAGGCTACATTAAGTGCTCCTAGGAGTCTGCCGATTAGTAGAATGTATTCCGCTGTTTTGGGGCTGGCGGAAAGCAGCAAGGACCAACTCTGCCCAGTAAAAGTTTGGAAGCCCTCGCTCAGCAAATCGGGCATAAAAGCCAACACGAGACCATAGAGCAACACACCCAGATCGCCGATTAGGATGATTATCCAAGCGATGTTCAATAATCTAAACTTCAAATCCTTCACCACTTCGCAACCGTGTTTCTTGCTGGAATTTTCTGTTCAGAGTTAATATGACTTTCCTTGATTCCGTGCAACTAATCAGACAGAGATTTGCCCCTAAGGATTCAGTCAAAACATTCCATTTTCGTTTGGAGAGTCCTCGGGATCGTCTGTCCTATGTCCCACATCTCTACGATGCGGTCGCCTTCAAAGCGGAAAATGTGAACTACGGCAAATCCAAGCTCCTTCGGGTTGTGCTTCACATGAGAATAAGTGGCAACGATGTCTCCATCTTCGAGAACCAGTTTGACTTCCAGCGTTGTGTCAGGATTCTCAGCAGCGCTTTCTTCCATCGCAAGCATCAACGATTCACGGTCGCCTCGGAAGTAGGCGTTGTGATGACGAAAATTCGGGCTCACATACTTACTGTAGCCTTCTCGGACTTTTCCTGTTGCGACAAGCTTCAGAAACGATGTCGCAATTTCACGATGAGAGATTTTAGTCATGTATTGCTCGCCTTTTTTTCTGTTCCGTTAACGCTTCATTTTTCGCCGGATTATTTATCGTTTGTGTACTATTTCTTTGCGTCGAGCTTCAATGCTTGTTCTATGTAATACTTAAGCACGGTTTTGTTGATGTCTTTTAGGTTTTTGATTTTTACGTGCTTCGACACTTTTCCGACACCACACAGCAGACCATATCTGTCTTCAAACTCCGCACCTCGCGAAAACGCAAAAGTAATGTCTTTTTTAGTGGGGTTAATAACAGCCAAAATTCTGTTGCCCTTCCAGGCGGGTATACCGGAGCTTATTTGTTCTTTGGCGTCAGGAGCCATCTCACGCATCAAATCGCGCAACATAATAACGATGTCTCGCTGCTCTGGGTTGATTTTGGTTTTTATGTATTCATCGACAGTCAAATTACTTTTTGCCATATGTTCACCTAACCATCATGTTCAGAATCATTCTTCCCGTATTGAATGCCCTTTATGTATGTTCCGTTTTCTGTTGCTGATGCCATTTTTTGTTTCTTTTACCGTCACGTCTGATAGATCTGTATGAGGTTGCCGCAAGTATCGTCAAATACTGCTTGGGTTACTGATCCCATTTTTGTTGGCTTCTGCGTGAAACGCACACCCAGCTTTTTCATTCTCTCGTACTCTTTTTCGATGTCATCCACGGCGAATGCGGTTAAGGGTATTCCTTGCTCAAAAAGAGCCTTCTTAAACGCCTTGGCGGCTGGGTTTTCATCTGGTTCAAGAAGCAACTCGGTACCTTCGGGCTCATCAGGCGAGACAACCGTCAACCATCTGAATTCGCCTGCGGGCAGGTCTCTTTTTTTGACGAACCCAAGAATTTTCGTGTAGAACTTCAGAGCCTTGGCTTGGTCGTCGACTAATACGCTGGCTAACTTTATCTTCATGTTAATTTCCCTCCATCATTGTGAGTAGCTTTTCTTTTAAACCCTTGTCTGTAACACTATATATTAGAATTCGTGACTGTAGACATACAGCCACAACGCTAACAATCACAAAATCGGTTTCCACGAAAAGAAAAAGTGGAGTTTACGGGGGGCGTTTTATTTGTAGGGTATGTATTCTTTGCCGAGTAGTTCTCTGCCGATGATGATTCTTTGAACGTTCACTGCGCCTTCTGCGCCGATGCAGTAGGACATTATGCCCCTGACACCCATCTCCAGCGGGCACTCTTTAGTGTAGCCGTAAGCGCCGAACCACAACATCACGTTCTCGAACACTTCCATCGCGAAACGTGGAATCTTCAACTTGCACGCCGAAATGTACTTGGTCACTTCAAGCGCCGAGAAACGGTTCTCCTTGTACCGTTTGTCCATCATCCAAGCTGTCCTGTAAATCAGCGAGCGGTAAGCCTCCAAGTCAGCCCACATGTCCGCGAGTTCGAATTGAATGCCCTCGAATTTGCCGATAGGCTGTCCAAAGGCTTTACGTTCTTTGATGTACTCCATGCCCAGTTCCAATGCCCTCTGCGCCGCGCCTACACAGACCGCGCCGATGAGGATTCTTGCACCGTCAAAACCCTCCATGGTCAGGTAAAAGCCGTTCTCGGGTTCGCCGATGACATGGTAATCGGGTAGTCGCAGGTTCTTCATCAGAAACCCACCTGTGCTTATTGCCATGCGTCCCATGTCCTCAAAGCGTTTCATGGGTTCCACGCCCGGGGCGTTGATTGGCACGTAGAAGCCCGTCATGCCCTTGTGCGGAGCCTTCGGCGACGGAGGGAGTGATGTTCTAGCGAGGACGAAGTAGCCTCCGCCCATCTTCTGCGCTTCTTCAGTGCCGCTGATGTAGGTTTTCTCGCCGTTTAACACCCACTCGTTTCCTTCTTTCTTAGCCGTAGTCTTAAAAGCAGCAACGTCTGAGCCTCCGCCGGCTTCGGTTGTGGCGATGCCGATGAACGCGTCGCCCTTGATTGCCTTGCGGATGACCATGTCGCGCACTTGCTCGGTGCAATAGCGGTCGACGACGTAGCCCCATGACGATTCGACCAGAAAGAAAACCGGAACAGCGATGCTGATATCAGCGTAGCCCAATTCTTCTGCGGCTATGCAGGCGGTTATCCAGTCGGCGCCGGTTCCGCCGTGTTCTTCGGGTGCGGTCATGATGAGTAAGCCCATGTCGGCGAGTCCTTTGACGATTTCGGGCGGCATTATGGCCTTGTTGTCCATTTCTCTGACTTTTTCGAGCGGCAGGTTCTTGGCGCACCATTCGCGTACTGCGTTACGGAATAGTTGTTGTTCTTCTGTGAAAGCGAACTCTACCATTCTCCATTCACCGTTGTTTGCTTAGAATCTGCGAATACTGTGCACACGACTATAATAATCTTATCCGCAGTTTTCTCGCGTAATCGCGTTGACGCTTCAAACTTATATTCTTGAATTACACTGACTCGATGCCTTGTATGGAGATTTGTACGTGTAACTGGAAAGTTTTATATACGTTAGGGGAATCACAATAGAATTTTAGGAGGGTTAATTATGAACAGGAAAAATATGGCTATACTCTTAGTAGTCATCATCATTGTCGTAGCAATAATAATCGTCGCTTTAGTGGTTCTTCCAAGCATATTTGCTCCGCCTGTTAGCATTTCAGGAATCAACCCGTCAACTGACTTGACTACCGACGCGCTTCTTGCATCAACACTCGCTGGCAAACCGTTAGATCAAGCAAGCGTAGACACATCTGTTGAACAGGTGTTTACTGACGGCGGAAGTTTTGAAGTGACACACACAACTGCGGAATATGACGGAGTCACAGTGCACATAATCAAAGCGCAGTTCACCTCAGACGCGTCAGACGTTCTAGTTGTTTTGCTTGATGACGATGCTTGGTACGGAGGCGCGTCCGCATCGATGAAGACGAATGACTGGTTTACCGCAAGCAAGGGAGGCAGAAGCGCGTTCTTCTGGAGGTCTAACATATGGGTCTTCGGTGTTGACGCGGAAAATGACACTGTGCGAAACAATGTCGCAAGCGATTTCGTGCAACATCTAAAAACCTTCTAGGTTACGAGAAATTATGAGCGATTTCGGCTCCAAGAGAGGAGGTGAGAAGTATGCCGTTTTGGAGTAAGAAGAAGACCGAGGTTACGCCTGTGTCAAAGAGTGATCTGTTAGGGAAGCTTTTAGCTTTGAACAACCCGTCGAACCTCTTTGAGATTAAGCAAACCGATGAGACAGATTTGCTTATTGAACAGAGAATCGTGGATGCTAAGTGGCGAGAAGGTGAGCTCGGTTTGACGGAGAAGGGGTTGAAGAAAGGGTACAAAGCTTGGCTTCTGCTGAATGAAACGTCTCATGAAGCGAGATTCTGTGAAGAACTAACAACCGAAACAAAGGAAAAGAAAGGACCATTCGGACTCGGGGGAATGAGCGGACAGAAAACTACCTTTAGAGGTAAAATGCTTGCACACAAAGAACATGCTTCGGGCGGAAGCCTTTTTGGTGGAAAGAAGAATTACGAGTACACGTTCGACGTAAGCAAGGTTCACGACCCAATAAAGAAAACTGCAGAAGAAAACGGATGGAATTTCAAACAAGTAGCCACAAAAGGCGCAGCCATATACAAGAAATAAAAGCCGGTGAAAATCGGCAAAAACCTGATATTCAGTAAGTGTGCTTTTTTTCCACACACATAAACAAAAATGGAGTCAGATAGGTCTGCCGATTCGATTTAATAATCTTTCCTTGGTTGATGAAAGGTTTAGAAAGAAGCTTGTCTAAGCGTTTAGTTGGGATAAAAAATGTCAAGAACTTTGATCATTCGGCAGTATCAAGGCGGTGACAGAGAGCAGTGTCGTTCTTTGTGGCGGGAGCTTACTGAGTGGCACCGCGAAATTTATCAAGACCCAAACATCGGCGGAGAACATCCAGAAGACTATTTTGACAAACATCTAGCCAAAGTAGGACCAGAACAACTATGGGTCGCTGTCCGTGATTCCAAAGTAGTCGGGCTCGTCGGCATAATTATCGAAGGAACCGAAGCTGAAATCGAGCCGCTAATCGTCGCCAAAGCCTTCCGAGGCAAAGGAATAGGCGCAGAATTGGTCAAAACCGTCGTTGCTGAGGCTCGCAAGAAAGGAGCGAAATTTCTAAACGTGGAACCCGTAGCCCGAAACATGGGCACCATAAAATTCCTGTACGAACAAGGCTTCAAAAACCTAGGGCACATTCAACTCTTCATGAGCTTCACGGATTACAAATGGAAACAAGGACCAGAACTCTTCGGCTGCAAATTCAACTTCTAACCACCTTGTTTTGCAGGTGCGGTGACGTCTGCGAAGAACACAATTCTTTAATGGCTTTCTTTATCATCTAATATGCAATCAACGAAAGTGCCATGTTTTTATCCTATTCTAAACCCGACTCTGTCCAGAGCACTTGTCCTTAACAATTTTTATGTCAAACTGTATCAAAAAACAACATTTTCTAGTTCTACATGCCCATAAAATATATAAAGTTCAACGTATCAATTGAAACACATGAGATGTCCACGCGTGCCTCCCCCCTCCTCTCTTTTCTCCTAAGAAACGTACGAAAGAAGAATTGTACGTGTGGGCATCTCTACACTAACACATTAGCACACGTGTCTATTCCTACTGTACAAACTTGAGTATGTAATTGTTCACGGTTTCAAGAAATGATTCTTCAAGGTTTATGCCATAATGCTCCGCCAGAACAAAAACGTTGAAGAGAATGTTGGAAAGCTCGGTGGCTAACGTGTTCTTTGCCATGGGCTTTTCAGACGATTCAACTGTCTCTAACCCCTTAACAATATCAGCAACCTTTCCAGTTTCCTCTCGTAAACCATCAAGCATCGCCAACGAAATTCCTCCTTTCCCCTGCACTGAGGTGGACATGGCGTTTATTTTGTTGAAGGTTTTCCAGCACAAGTGTTGAGCATCACGCAAAGTGTAAGACAAACAGCACACTGCTCCAACCAGTAAAAAGCCGAATAACATATTTTACTTTTCGCATACTCAAGCGTCTATCTGCCAAGCTTCTTCTGGAGTAATTCTTCAACCGGGCTTTGGTTCAAATGAAGCCCAAGTTTTTTTGGTTCAATGCCTAAGGTTACGCCTAGAAGTTGTGTGTAGTAGAAGACGGGCAGTTTCAACTTGCCCCCGACCGTGACGCCTGCGGCTTCTTGCTTCACGTCATACATCAAATGGCATTCTGGACAAGAAACAACCAACCCGTCAACACCGCAACCCTGCAACGTCTTAATCTTCGTGCCCGCAAGACTCAACGCCGCGTCCTGATGCGTAGCCAACAGCGCCGCACCACAGCAGTCCAGCTTTTCCGAGTAGTCGACAGTTTCTGCGCCTAGCGTTTGCACGAGTTCGTCCAGTTTTTGGGGGTTTTCTGGGTCGTCTGCTCGTCCGATTTCGCTGGGTCTGATGATTTGACAGCCCGGATGTGTTGCCAGCTTGAAGCCGTCTAGCGGAATTTTTATCTTTTCCATAATTGCCTCTGGCTTCACCGCGTCATGCAACAAGTCGAGTGTATGCCAAATCCGCAGTTCGTCGGGGTATTTTAGTCCTTCTTCGCCGAGCAAGGCTTCGACTTTTTCCAGCATTTTCGTGTCTCTGTCGAGTCTGTATTTTGCTTCAGAAAGCGTCAAGTGGCACCTGTTGCATGGAACGAGAAGGTCGTCTAGTCCAATGCTGCTCGCTTCAGCTATAATTCTCGCGGAAAGAAACGTCACGGCCAAGTCGCTCACGCTTTTAATCGGGTCGCCACAACAAGCGGTGCTCTTCAAGTCCACGAGTTCCACGCCTAGCCGGGGCATAACCTCGCGCACAGACATCTCATACCCATAATGCTCAGTTAAAATGCGGCATCCCCAAAAAACAGCCACGCGCATCCGCTAAGCGCCTCCCAACGCTTTCATGAACGCTTCCTTAAACTTGTCCCCCGCCATGACGATTTTTGGCAGTCCTAGGTTTTCTCGGTCGAAGGTTTCCATTCTGTGCGTAGTGACTTTTTGCATGTTTTGCATTAGGCCTGTTTCGAGGATTTGGCTGACGGTTTTCATATAGAACTCTGGCACTTTGGCTTCGCGTTCGACGGCGACGTTCCTCAAAGCCATAATCAAATCGTACGGCGAAGCCTTCTGCGGGCACCGTTCCTTACATTTTAGGCACGTAGCACAGGTCCAAATGATGTCTGAGGCGAGAAGTTCGTCGACAAACCCGAACTTGCCCAAGTCCACAATCTCATGAGGCTTCAGCTCCAAAAGCTTAAGCGACGTACATCCACTCGTACACCGCATACACTGAAAACAGTCCACGGGCTTCGCCATCCAAACCTTGCACAAGGCTTTCAAACGTAATTCCTTTGCCGGCTTCGCCATAGTCATTAAATCCTTCAAACTCACCTTGGGCATCCTCCTACGAGCACGCAGCCTTCACCTGCGCCAGAATCTGTTCGTCCGTGAAATGCATCATCTTAATCGCGTTGACTGGACAAGCAGCCGCACACGCACCGCAGCCTTGACAGACCGCCTCGATAATCTCTGCGCATCTTTTCTCTTTATTTTGGGTTTTTTCGTTCTTCATCTGAATGGCACTAAACGCGCAAACTGTCTCGCAGACGCCACAGCCACTGCAAAGGTCTACATCCACGACGCCCATGAGGGGCTCAATCTCGATTTCGCCCTTAGAAAGCAAGTCCACGGCTTTCATCGCTGCGCCACTTGCCTGCGCCACTGTGTCGGGGATGTCTTTTGGTCCTTGGCACGTGCCGGCTAAGAAGATTCCCGCCATCGGTGTGTCCAGTGGTTTTAGTTTGGGATGGGTTTCTAGGAAGAATCCGTCTTTGCTTCTTGGAACGCGAAGAATGGCTTGCAGTTTGTTATAGTCTGGGCTTTTCACCAAGCCCGCAGCGAGCACGAGGAGGTCTGCGTTGACTTGGAGCAGTTTGCTGGTGCCCGAATCGTAAACGTCAAAATACAACGAACCATCCTGAGCCATTCGCACTTCTGAAGGCAAGCCGTGAATAAACTCTACGCCCATACTCCTCGCACGTTGATAGAACTCCTCAAAGCCCTTGCCAAAAGCCCGCATATCATTGAAGCAAACGTATACGTCCGTGTCCTCGCCCAGTTTTTCCTTTACGAGAATCGCTTGCTTCAACGTTACCATGCACCCAACGCGGCAACAGTGCTCGTTAAACCTCGCGTCTCTGCTGCCTACGCATTGGATGAACGCCACGCTTTCCGGCGTCTTTCCCGTCACTAGATTCTTAATCCTACCCTCGGTTGGTCCAGCAGCGTTAGAGATTCTCTCAAACTCCAAATTAGTAATAACATTGCCATAACGCCCGTAGCCCAATTCTGGCGTCAAAGTGGCATCGAAAAGGTCGCATCCCACGGCTAGTATTATGCTGCCGACTTCAAACTTGACTCGTTCTTCTTTTTGGTGATGGTTTATAACTTTTAACTCGCAGGCTTTTTCGCATTCGAGGCACTCGGAACATACGCCACACGAAAGACAACGCTTCGCCTCCTCAAGCACCATCTCCTCACTGAAACCCAACTCTACCTCGTCCCAGCTTCTCCTCTTTTCCGATGATAGAGTGGGCATTTGCTGTCGCGGTTTGGGTTTCACGCCTTCTTTCGGAACCTCGCTGACTACCCGAATCTCCTCTCCTCTCTCTGCTCCGAGGTCTTCGCCCCTCAAATACCTGTCAATCGACTCTGCGCCTCTTTTGCCGCTCATGATGGCGTCGATTACGGTTGCCTCACCCGTGACCGCATCTCCCCCAGCAAACACGTAAGGAACGTTGGTTTGCAATGTTAAGGGATACACGTCTATTGTATCCATTTTTGTAAGCTTGATTTTCTTCGGCAGCAAAGCTGTGTCAAGCGACTGCCCGACTGCAGAGATGACCGTGTCAAATTCTGTCGAAAATTCCGAACTATCAATGGGTATTGGTCGTCTTCTTCCGGTTCTATCCGGCTCGCCTAACTCCATCCGCACACATTCCAACGCGGCAACATTTCCATCTTTGCCCAAAATCCTCTTCGGAGCCACAAGAAAATGAAGCTTAACACCCTCCTTTTCCGCTTCTTCAACCTCCGAAGCATAGGCGGGCATCTCTTCACGCGACCGTCTGTACAAAACGTGAACCTCTTTTGCACCCAACCTTAACGCGGTTCGTGCCGCGTCTATAGCGACGTTGCCCCCGCCAATGACTGCAACTTTTTCTCCGATTTCTACTTTTTTTCCGAGATTTGCCTCTTTTAACAAATCAAGCGCATAAAATACTCCGTTCAGTCCTTCTCCTTCGATTTCGAGTTTTCTGCTTTTCTGCACGCCTGTTGCGATGAATACTGCCTTGAAGCCTTCTTCGAGAAGCGTTTCCAATGTTACGTCTTTGCCGAAGGTAGTGCTTGTTTTTAATTTTACTCCTAAGGCTTTTATGTGGTCGATTTCCTTCTCAAGAACACCCTTCGGAAGTCTGTAAGCCGGTATGCCGGCTCTGAGCATGCCGCCTGGCTCGGATAATGATTCGAAAACTGTTACCGGGTATCCCTTTTTGACTAGTTCGTACGCAGCCGTGAGCCCCGCTGGTCCAGAGCCGATTATGGCGATTTTTTCATCGTGCGTTTTGCGTGGAGGTTTGGGTTTTCTGGGTGACTGTTTCAGTTCGTACTCTGAGAGGAATCGTTTAATCGCGTTGATGGCGATCGGCTCGTCCACCTTGCCGCGTTCGCATTGGTTTTCGCAGGGGTGAAAGCACACTCTTCCGCAGACTGCTGGAAACGGAATAGCCTGCCTCACCAGCTCTAGGGCTTCTTTGAATTTTCCTTGCGAGGCGAGAGCGACGTAGCCTTGCACGTTCACGCCTGCAGGGCATGCTGCTCGGCAGGGCGGTATTCCATCTCTTTTGTCGACGGTGTAGGCGTTGGGAATGGCTTGCGGAAAAGGGCGGTAGATGGCTTTTCTCTGTTTTAAGCCCATGTCGAACTCGTTCGGCACTGTTACGGGGCAGACTTTTTCGCATTCACCGCATCCTGTGCATTGCTTTTCGTCTACGTAGCGGGGTTTTTTGAGCACGGTGACTTCGTAGTTGCCCACGTACCCGTTCACGTTCTCGACTTCTGCGCAGGTTAGTAATTCAATGTTAGGATGATGACCCGCATCCGCCATCTTTGGGGTTAGTATGCAGGCGCTGCAGTCGAGGGTGGGAAAGGTTTTGTCCAGTTGCGCCATTTTCCCGCCGATTGAAGGCGTTTTCTCAACCAAGTAAACCTTAAAATCCGCGTCTGCGAGGTCCAGGGCGGCTTGGATGCCCGCGATTCCTCCGCCGACGATGAGAACGCTTTTTTTGACTTTGACTTTACTTCTTTTCAGGGGTTCGAGGCGTGAGGCTCTCGAGATGCCCATGCGTACGAGTGCTTTTGCTTTTTCCGTGGCTTTTACGTTGTCTTCGGTGTGGCACCAGCTGCATTGTTCGCGAAGGTTAACGATGTCTAAAAGGTAGGGGTTTAAGCCTGCTTGTTGGACGGTTTTCTTGAATGTTTCTTCATGCATTTTTGGCGAGCAGGAGGCGATGACGATGCGGTTGAGTTTGTGTTTTTTGATGTCTTGCCGTATCATCTCTTGCCCAGGGTCGCTGCATGTGTAAACGTAATCTTTGGCGACGATGACGTTGGGTTGTTTCTTGGCGTCTTCCATGACTTCTTTTATGTTTACTGTTCCTGCAATGTTTAGGCCGCAGTGGCACACATAAACGCCGATTCGCGTCAATTTTGGGCTTGCCCCTTTTCAATATGTCCAGAGCAAATATGGGAATGTTTCCTTGCTTATTTATATTTTCGAAAAACCTTGTCAGTAAAAGACGATTTTTTGTTTGATGAGTTTTGGGTGTTTAGGGTTTTCTGCCGAAGTTTGTGAGATTCCATGCGCGTTCGTGGATGAAGTAAACGATTGTTTTTATGACGAGTTCGAGGGCGCCGATGAGAGTGCTTATGCCCAGGTCTTTTGTAAACATGAGGGCGAGGAGTATGGTGATGAGGGTGGCGAGTAGGCGCCACGAGATAGTTTTGGCTATACTTCTGATTGGTTTTTCCATGTGCTTGCCGCTCCGATGTTTTGGTTTCGATTAAGGTTTATTAGCGTTTGATTAGTTAAGACTTTCAGCAGTTTGAGGTGCGGGTTGAAAATTGGTTGACATGATTCCTGTTAATCTGCCCCTTGTTGGCGACGAAGAAATCGAGGCAGTTGCCAAGGTTTTGAAAAGCCGTGTTCTCACGGGGCGTGTGCAGAGCGGTCTTTGGGTGAAGCGGTTGGAGGACGGTTTTGCAGAGTTTGTCGGGGCTGAGTATGCTTTTGCAGTGTGCAACGGAACCGCGGCGTTGCATCTGGCTTTGTTGGCTGCGGGCATTGAGGCGGGTGATGAGGTTGTTGTGCCTAGTTTTAGTTTCATCGCAACGGCAGAGGTTGTGGCTTTGGCGGGTGCGAAGCCTGTTTTTGTGGACATAAACCCGCTTACTTACAATGTCGATGCCGTTAAAGTTGAGAAAGCCGTAACCAAGAAGACAAAAGCGGTTATTCCCGTGGATCTGTATGGTTTGCCCGCGGGCATGAAACCCATAAGAGAAATTGCCGATAAACATGGTTTGGTACTCATCGAGGATGCGGCGCAGGCGCACGGTGCGACGTACATGGGTAAGCCTTGTGGCGGTTTTGCGGATGTGGCTTGTTGGAGTTTCTATGCGAGCAAGAACATGACGACGGGCGAGGGCGGCATGATAACCACGAGCAAGAAAGCGTTTGCTGACAAGATTCCCTTTATGCGTGCACACGGCGAGAAGGAGGAGTATTTTTCGAGCATGCTGGGACACAATTACCGCATGCCCGAGATTGAAGGCGCGATTGGATGTGTGCAGTTGGGGAAGTTGCCGAGATTTTTGGAGGCAAGAAGGCGAAACGCAGAGCGATTGACTGAAAAGTTAACCAACGCTGAGCGGTTGCAGTTGCCGTGTGAGCCGCGTGGTTTTAGGAGTAGCTGGTATCTTTTCACTGTGCGGTTGAGGAATGCTTCTGAAGCCGAGAGAAACGCTGTTGTGGAAAAACTTCGCCGAAAAGGCGTTGGCGCGACTGTTTATTATCGGACGCCGATTCATCTTATGCCGTATTACCGGCGGTTTGGGAGGTTTAGGCTTCCTGAGACGGAGAAAGCCGCTGGACAGGTGTTTTCTTTGCCTGTTCATCCAGCCGTGACAGTGGAGCAGGTTGATTACATCGCGAAGACCGTGTTGGAATTGCTCAAGTAACAAAGACGGTGCGTGTTTCTCGAGTTTTGATTCTCTGTGCGTGTGCTCGACGCGTTTCTAGACCTCGTTTACTATATGATCCAAATATGCTTAGACCTTTTTTTGTCACTTTTTAGGCTCTCTGCGAAGACACACACGCCTCCCCCTAGTCTAGTATCGTTTCTGCATAGCACTACGTTGGTTTCTGTTCTCTGTGTGAACGCACAAAATAGTAGACTAACTAGACCTTTCTATTAGGTTCCAAATATGCTTTGAATATGGCGAGTAAACTGCAGGTTAATTCGGTTTTTCGGGTTATCGAAGGATGGTTATCGTTGCTTTTCTTCTTTTTCGGGCTCCACATGGATCGTGACGGTCGATTCGCCGAATTTTTTGGCGATTCTGTGTTCTATTTTTGCCGTTAAATCATGCGCTTCTTGAAGCATCATGTCGCTTCTGACAGTGATCGTCGTTTCTATGAAGACCTTCTGCCCAACGCGGCGAACCTTCAGCTCCTTGCAGCATGAGATGCCTTTTTCGCTTTCGATTTCGGATCTTATTTTTTCCGCAAAATCCCCTGGCACAGCGTCGCTGAGGTCTAGGTAGCTGCTTCTCAAGAGTTTAATGCTAAGATACACCAGAGAGGCGCTGAGGAGTATCGAGGCAATCGCGTCGGTTTGAAGATAATCAGTCAACACCGCAAGCCCGAACCCGAGCAACGCAATAACTGTGGACGTGAAATCTGCGAGGGCATGGAAAAACGAAGCCTTCACAGTAACCGAATTCTCATTCTTGCTCAGAATCACTCGTTGCGTAATGGTCATCCTGAAAACGTCAACGAGCAACGTGTAAAAAACCGCAACAAACCCCACGCTCGCCGGATGAAGATGCGGAACCTCACCCATCAACCTCAATATCGCCTCTCGCAGGATAAATATGGCTAACGCGATGAGCGAGATTCCGCCTATCAGTCCGCCGATGGACTCGATTTTCGCATGCCCGTACAGGTGCTCTTCGTCAGGAGGCTTAAGCGCCATCCTTGTAGTCAGAAAAAGAATGAGCATGGTGATTGAATCAAACAACGCATGTGCCGCGTCGCCCAATATCGCGAGGCTATTGACGATTGCGCCGATGAAGCCTTCAACGATAACCACGCTGGCTATGGCTATGAACGATAGTTGAAGCGCTCTAAGCTTCTCCATAAACCTCGCCGTTAGAGAGAGTTTTCATGTAAAAGCCCGATTTAAGGATTTGTGCATAGGCAAAGTTTTAGTTTAGGAACGCCAAAAAAAGATGGACAAGGGTGCCTAGAATATGCGTTTGGTTCCAATAGGGAAAATTCTTGAAGGAAAACACACGGGCAAGACCGTGAACATCCGTGGTTGGATATACCGCAAACGTGAAAGCAAAGACTTAATCTTCATCCTCATGCGCGACGCCACGGGCATAATTCAGTGCACTTTCAGAAAAGACACTTTGGCTTGGAAGGAAGCCGAAAAAGTAACAATAGAATCCTCGGTTACCTTGGCTGGAACAGTGAAAGAGGACAAGAGAGCGCCGGGAGGTTACGAAATCAGCGGAGAGAACCTCTCCATAGTAGGCTTGGCAGAAACATTCCCCATAGCCAAGGACAAAAGCGAAGAATTCCTCCGCGACGTCCGTCACCTGTGGCTTCGCAGCCGCAAAATGAACCTCGTTATGCGTGTAAGAGACGAGGTGCTCTGGAATGTTCATGAACTTTTCAGGAAGAAAGGGTTTGTTGAGGTTTCGCCGCCCATGTTCATCTCCAGCGCGTGCGAGGGCGGTTCGACGCTTTTTGGCTTGAAGTATTTTGACCAGGAGCTATTCTTGACTCAGAGTGCTCAGTTGTATCTCGAGGCGTTAATCTATTCATTAGAAAAAGTCTATTGCGTGGCGCCCTCGTTTCGGGCTGAAAAAAGCCGCACTATCAGGCACTTGACTGAGTATTGGCACGTGGAGCCAGAGCAAGCCTTCGCTGATGTTGATGACATGATGCGGCTGGAAGAAGACCTCGTCAGCTACGTGTGCCAGAAAACCGCACAAAGATGCAAAAAAGAACTCACGGAACTGGGAATAGACCCCAAAGAACTAGCCCGCATAAAACCGCCTTTTCCCCGAGTAACTTACACTGAAGCCGTGGAAACCCTAGGCAAGAAGGGCTTGAAGATGAAGTGGGGCGAAGATTTCGGCTTCGACGAAGAAAGAGCAATAGCAGACATGTTTGACAAGCCAGTCTTCGTGTACGCTTATCCAAAGCAGATTAAGGCTTTCTACTGCAAAACCTACCCAGAAAACCCAGACCTCGCCATGTCCGCAGACTTGCTCGTGCCCCGAATCGGCGAAATCACGACGGGTGGCTCAAGAGTCGACAGCAAGGAAGAATTAATCAGTCGCATGGAAGAGTGCGGGTTACAAGCGAAGGATTACGAGTGGTACGTGGACCTGCGGAGGTACGGCACTGTGCCTCACGCGGGCTTCGGATTGGGCGTTGAACGGTTGCTGGCTTGGATGCTGAAACTAGAAAATGTGATGGACGCTATTCCGTTTCCCCGCACCATTAGGCGGTTCTATCCGTAAAGTATCTAAATCCTTCTATCTCCATCGCCATATTTTTCTGCCATAGAAAACTTCGGGCAGTATCAGCAGGCCAGATAATGATGCGACGATTACGAGCCCCCACTCTAGAGGGTCGTCCAACACCACTGTGCCGAACAGTCCGATGAAGGGCACAAAGATTGTCAAGGCTGCAGAGCCAACAACAGCGATTAGCAGGAATTTGTTATTTCGGAAGCCAACACGGAATGCGTTGCGTCTTTCGGATCGGCAGTTCCATACGACAAGAAGTTCCTGTAAGGTTGCTCGCATAAAAGCCATAGTCCTTGCTTGTGCCAGCTTTTCAGGTGTTAAAGGTCCAGGTAGCATGTAGTATTGCCAATAAAAGAGACCTCCAGTAAGCAAGAACTGTGTGGTGAAAGTAACGATAATAGAAGCTACTCGACCGTACAAAACGCCTTCATTCGGATCGCGTGGTGGTCGTTCCATCACGTCTTTCTCAGGCGGATCCATAGTCAGTGCTAGCGCAGGTCCGCCGTCGGTTACAAGGTTCAACCATAGAATCATGCCTGCAGTGAGTGGAATTTCTAATCCGAGCAACGCAAAAGTTCCAATAAGAGCCAACTCGTCAAAGTTGCATCGCAAAAGGAAGAAGGAGAACTTTCTGATGTTGTCGAAGATTGTTCGCCCGCCTTTGACCGCGGTAACTATGGTTGCGAAGTTGTCGTCGGCGAGAACCATGTCCGCGGCTTCTCTTGTCACGTCTGTGCCGCTTATACCCATAGCCACGCCAATATCCGCTTGCTTTAACGCAGGTGCATCGTTGACGCCGTCTCCTGTCATTGCGACGATGTGACCCCTTCTTTTCAGGGCTTTTACTATGCGGATTTTGTGTTCTGGGGCAACTCTTGCGTAGACTGTTACTTTTTCCACTATTTTTTCAAATTCTTCGTCATCGAGTTTGTCGAGTTCTTGCCCCGTGAGAACCATCCCATCCCGTAGCATGCCCAACTCTTTGGCAATTGCCACTGCAGTGAGTTTGTGGTCTCCAGTTATCATCACTGTCTTTATTCCCGCTTTCTGGCAAAGTTCGTTTGCGCCTTTCGCTTCTTCTCTCGGCGGGTCTATCATACCCATTAAACCCACAAAAACCAGTTTGTTTTCAATTTCTCCATCTGAAAGTTTCTCAATGTTACCTTCGGAAATTCTCCGGTACGCCACGCCGAGAACGCGAAGGGCTTCGGCTGCCATTTCTTCGTTCTTCTTGAGAATTACTTTCCGCTCTTTTTCGGTCAGTCTATTCTCTTTTCCATCACTGAGCTTGTGTGTGCAGCGTTCGAGAACGGTTTCTGGCGCGCCCTTAACGTACGCGTATACTTCTTTTTCGGGTGTTTCGTGCACGGTGGTCATAAGTTTTCTTTCCGAAGTGAAAGGAATCTCTCTAACACGTGGATACGCCTTCTCTAACTCGCTCTTTTTCAATCCTGCTTTTTCTGTTGTTACTATTAAGGCGCCTTCTGTGGGGTCTCCAACTATGCTGTTTCCGTCATACTGCGCATTCGTGCATAGAGTAGCCATTCTCAAGAGTGTGGTCAGCTCATAATCTTGTTTCGGATCAATACGATCCCCGTTATGGTAGAATTCGCCTTTAGATTCATAGCCGGCGCCAGTCACGTTTAGCATTCTTCCGTTGTCGTAGATTTTCCGCACCGTCATCTCGCCCTTTGTTAAGGTGCCCGTCTTGTCAGAACAGATAACCGTCGTGGCGCCCAACGTTTCTGCTGAGGTCAGTTTTCGAATGATAGCGTTCTTCTTAGCCAGTTCTCTCGCTCCAAGCGCAAGCGACACCGTAACAACGGCGGGCAACCCTTCTGGAACCGCGGAAACCGCCAACGCAACCGCGGTCTCGAAAGCGGTTAAGATGCTTTGTAGAGCCTCAGGCGTGTTGATTATTCCAAGAGTGTAAATTTCATACAATTCCAAAACAAAAATAACCGCACAAACAATCACAATCAGAATTCCCAATTTTTTAGCGAAATTTTCAAGCTTCTTCTTAAGCGGAGTCTCTTCCTCCTCCACGGATTGCACCATTTCAGCTATTTTTCCGAACTCGGTCTTCATGCCGGTTCGTGTTATCGCTGCTTTTGCTCTTCCGTAAATCGCATGGGTCGCCATAAAAATCGAGTTTTTTCTGTCCGCGACCGGTGTCTCGGGAGGGACTGGTTGAAGTGTCTTGTTTACTGGTGTAGATTCACCTGTCAAGACTGCTTCGTCGGTTTTGAACTCGACAACTTCCAGCAACCGTCCATCAGCAGGAACACGGTCTCCGGCTTCCAAAAGCACGATGTCTCCGGGCACGATTTCCTTGGCGGGTATGATTTTTTCTTTTCCATCACGCAAAACACGGGCTTTTGGAGCGGTTAGTTTTTTCATGGCTTCCATGGCTCTTTCGGAGCGGTATTCCTGAACGAAGCCAACAATCGAGTTTAGAACCACGATGGCGGCTATCGTCAACGCATCCACTGCTTCGCCGATTGCGAAGGAGATGCCTGTTGCGATGATAAGCATGATGACAAAGATGTCTTTGAACTGATTCAGGAAAATCTGGAGTGCGGTCGTTCTTTTTGCTTCTATTAGTTCGTTGTACCCGAACTTTTTGAGCCTCTGTTGTGCTTCTTCTTCATTTAGTCCTTTTTTGCCAACATCGAGACGTTTTAGGACCTCGCTGTCAGTTTCGCTGTGCCATTCCGAAGCTGTGTCAACGGTCACGTTATCGTCTCTCCATCATACGTCCTTTTGCCTTAGCCTTACAGCCACAACTTGGTTAAAGAGTTTTTCGTTTTGAACAAGAAAAACATGAGAAGATGGAAGGTTAAACGGCGTAGGCTATTTCGTCGACGGCTTCTGGGTTTCTTAGCGTCGTAAGGTCTCCAAGCGGCTCGCCTAACACTCTTGCTCGCACGACTCGTCGCATGATTTTTCCGCTTCTCGTCTTGGGCACGTCTTTGACGAACCACAACTCGTCAGGTCTGGCGATCTTGCCCATCTGGACTGCAACATGCTCACGGAGTTCGGCTCGGAGTTCCTCACTCGGAGTGTTACCTTCTCTTAATACGACAAACGCCACTATCGACTCGCCCTTAATCTGGTGTGGTTTTCCGATAACCACTGCCTCAGAAACCTTGGGATGACTGACTAACGCGGATTCGATTTCGTAGTTGCCTATCCTGTGCCCAGCGACTTTGAGGATGTCGTCAGCCCTTCCTTGAACCCAAATATACCCGTCTTCGTCAGTTCGTGCCTTGTCACCAGTGAGGTATTGATGCGGAATCTTGCTCCAGTAAGTTTTCTTGTATCTATCCGGGTCTTTGTACAAGCCACGCAGCATTGATGGCCAAGGCGTAAGCAGGTACAAGTCGCCGCCGACGCCTTGAAGCATCTTTCCCGCATCATCGAAAACTCCCGCCGAAAACCCAGGCAAGGGTTTTGTGGGTGTTCCAGGCTTGAGCGGAGTAAGCGGCACGGGCGATATGACGAAGGCGCCGGTTTCGGTTTGCCACCACGTGTCCATAATCGGGCATTTTTCTTTACCTATGTGAAGATAATACCACATCCACGCCTCGGGGTTTATCGTCTCGCCGACTGAACCCAACAAACGCAACGTGCTTAAGTCGTGCTTGTTCGCCCATTTCTCGCCGAACCGTATGTGCATCCGTATGGCTGTTGGCGCGGTGTAAAGAATTGTTACGCCGTATTTTTCGACGATTTGCCACCAGCGGTCGGGTTCCGGCCAGTCGGGTGCGCCTTCATACATTATCGAAGTGGCGCCCAAGATTAGCGGAGCGTAAACGATGTAACTGTGTCCCGTGACCCATCCGATGTCTGCGGTGCACCAGTAAACGTCCGTGTCTTTTATGTCGAAGACCCACTTGAGAGTAATCGCCGTTCCCACCGCATAGCCGCCGTGCGCTGCCATCACTCCCTTGGGTCTGCCCGTTGTCCCAGAAGTGTAGAGAATGTAAAGCATATGCTCCGAATCAAGCTTCTCCGTTTCACAAACCGCCGGTTGTCCTGCAGTCAGCTCGTGCCACCATCGGTCCCGTTCTTTGGTCCATGGAACTTCTCTTCCAACACGCTTATAGACAATAACCGTTTTAACACTCGGACACTTGTTGACCGCTTCATCCGCCATCTCTTTCAGCGGCACGACGTCTCCACGCCTGTAGAATCCGTCGCAAGTGATTAGTGCCTTGGCTTCCGAATCCTCCAGCCGCTGTGCGAGTCCTGCTGCGCTGAAACCCGAGAAGACCACGCTGTGAACCGCGCCGATTTTTGCGCACGCAAGCGCGGCTATGGGTAGTTCTGGAATCATGGGCAAGTATATGCCAACCCGGTCGCCTTTTTGGATGCCGATTTGTTTCAGGGCGTTGGCGAGTTTGTTGACTTCGAGGTAAAGGTCGTAGTAGGTGAGTTTTCTGACGTCGCCGGGTTCGCCTTCGAAAATGTATGCAACCTTGTTCTTTCTGTGGGTTTTGATGTGCTTGTCCAAGGAGTCGTTGACGATGTTGTATTTTGCGCCCACAAACCATTTCGAAAAAGGCTCGTTCCATTCCAACATCTTCTGGTAGGGTTCGTACCATTCAACGACTTCTTTTGCAGCCTCGCCCCAGAACCATTCGATGTTCTTCGCCTTTTCCCGCAACTCTTCATAATCCTTTATTCCATGCGCGTCCATCCATTTTTTAATGTTAGATTGTTCAACCGATTCTTTTGGAGGGTGAAAAACCCGTTTTTCTTTCAATAACGCCTCAATCGCTACTGGTTCTTTGCTTTCGCTCAACCTTTGTCACCTTGCTTGAGAATCCATACCCACATGGCACGCTTATATAAAATTTTTTTGGTTTTGGAGTTGACTTGCTTTTTAGAGTAAAAAAAGGTGTGATGTTGGAATCTTTAACCGTCTACTTCTGGACTGGGCATACGGGCACTACTGTTCTTCCGTGCGCTTCGTTGAGTACCTCGGCGAGTGCGAGATAAACAGCGCTTAGTCCACAGATTATTCCTTCAAAACCTGCCAGTTTGCCTACATTAGTGCCGATGTCTGTGAGTCCGTTTGCGAATGCATAATCTCTGATGGTCAACAGGAAGAAGAGTATCGCCAGGCTCATGAATACGAACTGTAGCGCTCTATTTGTTTTTAACGTGCCGAAGAACATGACGAACGTGAACAGTCCCCACATGAAGAAGTACGCCGCCATCGCTTCATAAGGAGTCGACTGCAACGGAGACGGTGGAATCGTGTTCCAAATCAACGATGACATCTGCGGGAAGACAAGCAGCATCACCAACGACCACCAGAACAAGCCGTACGAAGTAAACGCAACCGTGCCGAACGTGTTGCCCTTCTTGTACTCCATTATTCCCGCTATCACTTGCGCTAGTCCTCCATAAGCTATGCCCATGGCGAGAATCATCGTGTTCAGCCCGTAGAACCCAGCGTTATGCAGGTTAAGAAGCACCGTTGTCATTCCGAAGCCCAGAAGCCCCAAAGGCGCAGGGTTTGCCAGTTTTTCCATCATCCATTTCGCTCTCCCATCTGTTTGGAAGGGCTAAATTGACGGTTGGGTTGAATATAAAACTTTTCGAAACTGTTAAATGCGTCACAAACGTTTACGGTTGAAGACTGAACAGAAAGGGTGAAAGTTGAGATGGAATGGTTATTCATCGCCCCCATCGCCGGAATAATCTCAATTCTGGCGGCAGCTTATCTCTACTTCTACATCAACAGACAAGACGCTGGAAACGAAAAAATGCAAGAAATCTCAGGCGCCATAAAAGAGGGCGCCAACGCTTACTTGAAAAGGCAGTATATGACCCTCGCTGTTTTCGTGGCAATCGTCGCCATCGTGCTCCTCATAGCCTTCTGGAACCCGGACAACCTCATTCAGGGACCATCCAGAGCCCTAGCCTACATAATCGGCTCAGTATGCTCAGGCTTGGCAGGATACTTCGGAATGAACGTGGCGTTAAAAGCAAACGTGCGCACAGCCAACGGCGCCCGAAGCGGACTAAGCAAAGCCTTCCCCGTAGCTTTCTACGGCGGAGCAGTAATGGGCTTGTCAGTGGTCGGATTGGCATTAATCGGTCTCAGTGGCCTCTACTACATTTTTGCAGACCCCCAAATCGTGCTCAACTTCAGCCTCGGCGCAAGCTCAATGGCACTTTTCGCTAAAGCTGGCGGCGGCATATACACGAAAACCGCAGACATCGGCGCAGACCTGGTGGGCAAAGTGGAAATCGGCATACCCGAAGATGACCCGCGCAACCCCGCTGTCATCGCGGACAACGTGGGCGATAACGTTGGTGATGTTGCAGGTATGGGTGCCGATTTGTTCGACTCTTACGTTGCAAGCATAGTCGCCGCCATGATTCTCGGCGCGACTTCGATTATTTCGGGCATTAATTCGGTCTTCGTTATCTTGCCGATGCTTTTGGCAGGTGCTGGTATTTTTGCTTCTATTTTGGGGATGTTTTTCATGAAGGTGGGCATCAAGAACAACCCGGGTGCGGCGCTTAACCGGGGCACTTACGTCACGTGCGTAGTGTTTGCTCTCTTGGCTTTGGCGTTGAAATACGTTCTTGATTTTAATTGGGGAATCTTCTACTCAGCAATCGCTGGCCTGATCGCCGGCGTGATCATAGGGATGACCACGGACTTCTTCACGTCCATAGACAGAACACCCGTAAAGAAAACAGCAGAATCCGCAAAGACTGGCGCCGCCATAACTATTCTTTCAGGCTTTTCCTACGGCATAATCAGCATAGTCCCGCCGATTATCGGCATCTGCGCCGCGACGATTGCCTCGTGGAATTTGGCTACAATCGGACTAACGGGGCTGACACCGTTACAGACCTTGGACACACAGATTTACGGCGTCGCCATCAGCGCTGTAGGCATGCTTTCAATAGTGGGAATGATAGTTTCGGCTGACGCTTACGGTCCAATAGTTGACAACGCAAAAGGCATCGCTGAGCAGGCGGGCATCGAGAAGGAATTCGTGGACGTTGCCGACAAACTCGACGCAGCAGGTAACACTGCCAAGGCGATAACTAAGGGCTTCGCGATCGGTGCAGCTGCTCTCACGGTTGTTGCGTTGTTCGCGGCGTACAAGGAAGTTGTTGAAGCCGCAATGCAGGCAAAGATACCCACGTACGTGCTCAACTTGGACCTGATGAACCCCTACATGATTGCGGGCATTTTCTTGGGCGCCCTGATGCCCCCTTTGATTTCTGCGTTGTTAATCCTCGGCGTGGGACGGAATGCTTTCAGGATGGTCGAAGAGATTAGACGGCAGTTTAAGGAGATTCCAGGTTTGCTCGAGGGAAAGGGTAAGCCTGATTACGCCAAATGCGTGGACATCGCAGCTAAAGGTGCCCTTAAAGAGTTGGTGCTTCCAAGTGTTTTGGCTATGGTTACGCCGATTGTCGTGGGACTTGTGTTGGGCAAAGAAGCCTTGGCGGGCTTTCTTGCAGGCAGCATAATCACGGGTATAATCTTCGCCTTGTTCATGGCAAACTCCGGCGGCACGTGGGACAACGCTAAGAAATACATCGAAGCGGGCGGTTTCGGCGGCGAAGGCTCAGATGCGCACAAAGCAGCGGTTGTGGGCGACACTGTTGGCGATCCGTTCAAGGACACGGCTGGACCTTCGTTGAACACGATGATTACGGTGATGTCGCTCGTGGCTTCGGTGTTCGCGCCGATTCTGGTGCTGATACTCGGCTAGATTCCTTCATCTTCATTTTTTCTGTAACGCAACAAAACATATATCACGACAGCGTGCTATTGGGTTTTCATGAACTTGTGGCGTGACCTTCCGTGCGGCGACAAGCCTCCAGAGCTGGTTCACGTCGTCGTAGAAGTCGTCAGCGGTTCAAGAGACAAGTACGAGTACAAGCCCGAGTGGGAAGTCTTCGTGCTCGACCGTATGCTCTATTCACCCGTGGTGTTTCCGGTTGAGTACGGTTTTATGCCGCAGACATGGTTCGATGACGATGACCCTTTGGATGTGATGATTCTGAGTTATGAGCCTTTAGAAGTGGGCTGTATCGTGAAGACACGGGTTATCGGCGTGTTGATTATGGAAGACGAGAAGGGCATTGACCCGAAAATCTTGTCTGTGCCAATGGGCGACCCGAGGTTTGAAGGCTACAAAGACATAACGGACGTTCACCCTCACCGCCTAAAGGAAATTCAGGAATTCTTCGAAATCTACAAGCGACTGGAGCCCTTGAAGTGGGTGAAATTCAAGACTTGGAAAAACGCCAAGGAAGCGAAGAAAATCGTCCGTTATGCGATGGAATTGTACAAGGAAAAATGCAACGAATAAACCGAAACGAAAAACATATTGATTCAACGGTGTGCATGTTGTTTTTAAGCGTCTTTTTAGCCATTTTATATTTAGTTGAAGCACGGTGGTTCAGGAAGTCAAAAAATCTCAGGTTTCGCGTAGAGATAACCTCTGGATACTCGACTTGCTTGACAATTCCTCTGTAAAGGCAGACTTGAACAGCAGCGATATTCTTCGAACGCGGGCTTCAAAAGATGCCTTATGCGTGGCGTGCAAAGGTTCTCGAATGCTTTGTGGAAAATCGCGTTGTCCCGTGATGGTGCGGGTGAACCAGTTTTTTCGCACGGCGCCGCTGTTGAGTGAAAACGTGGACGGGGCTAGTCCGCCGAGCGTGTTTGTTGGCAGAATCGGCTATCCGTATGTTTATGCGGGTCCGATGGTGCCGCCCGTGCATGAGGACACGAGTTTTTATGATTTACCCGAGCTGTGGTTCGGAAGGGCGATCGACGAGATCGTGGGTTTTAGGAGCATGCTGGTTAGGGGCAAGCATCGTGTGCACGTGCGGCGGTTTGAGGAGGCAGGCAAGATCATGGACATGACCCGCGAGTTGGCGTTGGCTGTTACGCCCACGGATGTCGAGTTGGGTTTGACTCGCAAGCCACGGGGTGTTCTCGTTTTGGACGATGAAGTTCAGCCGTTTGGTCCTTCTGCACCCATTCGGGAGTTGCGTGTGGGCAACGCCAAATGGGATCATCAGATTGAGAAGGCGTTCTTGGACACGGATTTGAAGGCTGCTGATGCTGTTTTGGAGGTTTATGGGAAAGGCACTTTGGTGACGAAGATTCAGCGGGCGTTCAGCGTGGGTGCGTTTGGTGTCAAGGCGAATCGGCGTCTGGTGCCGACAAGGTGGAGTATCACGGCGGTTGACAGTATTCTTTCGAAGGATTTGATGGAGAAAATCAAGACTTTTCCCGAGATTAACGAGTACCGCATTTACGAGTCGACTTACTTGGAGAACCAGTTTGAAGTGCTGATGCTGCCCGACAGTTGGAGTTATGAGGCGATTGAAGCGTGGTATCCGGGTACGGTTTGGAACCCGAAGGGCAGGTGGATAGTGATGTTCGGCGATAACGAAGGCTTCGACGGGCGAACCACTTACGCTGACATTGGCGGATGCTATTACGCGGCACGGTTGGCGGTCTGTGAACTATTGATGAAGGAGCATAGGCAAGCACGGGTTATTGTGCTTCGAGAAGCACGTCCAGGTTACATCATGCCCGTCGGTGTGTGGCAAGTGCGAGAGAACGTGAGGAACGCAATGCGACAAACACCACTAAAATACAACACGCTAGAAGAAGCCCTCACGCAGATACAGAGCCAATTCCGTATACCGATTAATCAATGGATAAACAAAAGCACATTCATAAAAAATGCACTATACCAGAAAAAGATAACACAGTACCTGCACATGCACAGAACGTGAAATATCTTCCTTGTCTTTTGACTGCTAAATCGCTATATATCGCGTGCGTTCGTATAGAATCATCGGAGAGAACAAACTTGATTAAAGTTGTTGCGGTTAACGGGAGCCCCATGATGGAAAGAGGAAACACTGCGGTGATTTTGGGTGCTTTTCTTGAAGGAGTGAAGGAAGCTGGGGCGACTGTTGAGTTATTTTATGTTAAGCGTCTTAAGGTTAAGGATTGTGTTGCTGATTTTGATTGTTGGTGGAAGAAGCCCGGCGAGTGCATCATCAAAGATGATATGCAGCTGGTTTACCCGAAGTTGCGAGAGGCGGATGTTTTGGTGTTGGCTACGCCGGTTTATATTCCGTTGCCGGGTGAGATGCAGAATTTTATTAACAGGCTCTGTCCATTGATGGAGCCCATTCTAGAATTTCGTGAGGGTCGCACGCGGGCTAAGTTTCATGACGACGTTAAGATACGCAAGATGGTGCTGGTATCCACTGGTGGCTGGTGGGAGAAGGAAAACATGGGCACTGTGGTCAGAATTGCAGAGGAACTCGCAAAAGATGTGGGTCAAGAATTAGCCGCTGCGGTACTTAGACCGCACGCTTTCGTTATGAGGGAGAATAGAGAGAAGGCAGAGGTTGTCCTAAAAGCCGCAAAACAGGCTGGCTATCAACTCGTCAAAGATGGACGAATAACCAAAGAAGTCCTCGACGCAATCAGTCAACCGCTTGTTTCTGAGGAAGAACTTAGACAGAGATACAATGACGAATACTATAAGGCGAAAAACAAAACAAGCCCCTAAAATTCTCAAAGCCTTCATGAAGACTTCTCTCAAAACATGCCTAGTCTTCGCCCAAGAGAAGCAGCATACCGCACAAAACGTTCAAGCCGCCTATGAAAGCCAACGCCCCAATAAACAACAAAGCAAGCCTCGTTGACAGCACAGGGTCAGGCGGCTCAACCAACATAAAAACGCCCAACCCCAAAACCGAAACGCCACACGCAATCATCAGCCCACTGAGCTTCGCGCCCAATTTTCGAACAATGTTCAGTACTTGTAGCCGTTCCTTCTTTATCGTGTCTTTGAGAAGATGCTTTTCATCTGCTTCTCCCACCGTTATCCGCCTCCGCGCTCTTCCGATTTTCTCGTGATGCTGAGTAAGCTGGCGATTAGGTATATTATGCTGATTGCCGCCAAAACCCAGAAAAGCAACCACGCGGTGTCGGGCGACAATGCAATCGGCAAAGAGCCTGAAGACACCAGAATCGCAAGCAAGCCTGAAAACGCGCTTATGCCCAGGTTCATTCCGCCCAGGGCGAGGTAGATTCGGTCGTATCCCACCATGCGTATATAGTAGGCTACCATGCCGAAGATGAACAGTTGAGCACCCAAGAACAGCGTGCTGGGGTCCAGAAAGAAAATGAGCAGTAGCGAAGTGGCTATCCCTAGGATGGGTGTTAAGGGGTACAACGGAACTTTGAATGGTCTTCTTAACTCTGGCTTGCTCCTGCGCAGTTTAATCAACGAAAGATTAACGAAAACGAAGCCGATTATGAAACCGAAATCAGTCGCATAAGTGACAAAGTTTACGATGCCGGTTGCTGCAACCGCTGCGGTGAGGACCGAGCCGATAAGAATCGCTATGTGAGGGGTAGAAAAGTGAATGTGCAGGTGGAAGAAACTTTTCGGGAAGTAGCCGTCCCGTGCTAATGCGTAAGCAACTCTCGAATGCGCCATCGTTGACGTGTTAACCGAAGACAAAGCGGCAATGATGCCTGCAACCGTGACAATCCCCACGCCCACAGGTCCCATAAACTGCTCAGCAACATAAGCCAACGGCGAAGCCTGCCCCGCCAAACTCTCGGGAGTCACAATCTTAAACACGACTATGCTAATTATCGTGTAGATGAAAATCAACGCAAAACACGTCAACAAAATCGCCCGCGGAATAGTCCTTTCAGGGTTCTTGACCTCTCCCTGCGAAACCGCGATGGCTTCACCGCCCAGATACACCACGAACACGAACGCCGACGCTCGAAGAACTCCGAAAAATCCGCCGGGCGAACTCAACGCAAACCCGCCTGCTCCGAGGCTCGTAGTTAATCCCCATGCAACAAACACTCCTAAAAGACCCAACAAAACCACGACCAGCAACGTCTGCGTTATCCCAGTCTCTCGGACGCCTTTGATGTTAATCGCGGTAAACAGCATCAACGTCGCCACCGCAACCAACGGCACGTTTACCCAAGGAATCATATAAGAAATCAGATACGCGAAACCTACAGAACAGAATGCCGAATAAAGCATGTTACTAATCCATTCAAACCAGCCCGTCGCGAAAGACACAAACCCGCCGAAAGACGCTTTGGCAAAAGTATACTCCCCACCCGCAGTGGGAATTGCCGCGCCAAGTTCAGCATAACTCAACATAGTGAAAAAGTTAATAATGCCGCACAGAACCATGACAATTATCAGCGCCGTGCCTGCAAGGGTTGCGGCGTAGCCTAACGTTATGAAGACGCCCGCACTTACGGCGCCGCCTATACCCATCATCGTCGTCTCAAGGAGTCCGAGTTCCCGTTTTAGTCGTGTTTCCCCCATTTTCTAACTCCTGCTGTTTTCTCGGCGAATCAGGAGCAGCCCGCTCATTATTGAGAGTATGCTGAAGATGAGAGTGATGAACATGTACAGAGAGACTTCTTGCTGAGTTACGGCCAACATTTCCCGAGTCGAGGGGCTTGCATAAAGCATGAAAGCGAAAACCGCGGCTAACCCGCCCAGTGAACATTGGATGCCGCCGACGAGCCCAGAGACCATGTTTCTAGCCTTTGCCACTCTGTTCTCACCATCGTGCAACGATAATGGCTGAAAACGTGTCGAGCAAGCCAACCGCAACCAACGCTAGAGCGAATGTTAACAGGTATTTCCTTTCAAGCAACATGCTCACGTCCAAATTACCTGACAACGCCAAAGCCGCCATGCCAAGCAGAACTATTCCTGCCATTATGAGAAAGCCGCCCACAATAGCCACAAGCCTGGGCAAGGTTCGCCCTTTTCGTCCCAAGAAACCCTTATTCATGGAGATACCACAAAATAGGACAAGATATATAAGAATTTAGCCCAACACGGAAAAATACTATTTTTCAGTAAAGTATTCTGCAAGCTTCTTTGTCTTCGTTCTTTGCAGTATTTCTGCACACTTTTTCGGGTCCAACACTTTATAGCCTAGCCCGAGCGATTCCAATAATCTCTGCACTCCTTTGGCAATGTTGGGCGCGGCTAAAACGCCTCTCACTTCGCGGTTCACCATGCCACGAATCGCCTCCACATAGCGCGCCAACTGCAACGCTGCCTCCCTGCCAGCGGTCTTACGTTTAATCTCCACAACCACGAACCTGCCGTCTTTGTCGATTCCGTAAACGTCCACGAAGCCGGGTTCCACCTTTTTTTCGTAAGAAATCGGTTCGAAACCCTCCTCAATCAGCGAAGGCTGGGTTAGGACTGCCTTGTGCATGTCTTCTTCACTCGCATACAACGAAAACTCGCCCGCGTCAGCGAGGCTCAGCACCGCAGCCAGATACGCGCGGTCAAAAAAGATATGCACAGATTCTCGGGGTTGGCGACGTACAGCCCTAACCTGCAACACATCGTCAACAACACGCGTCTGGAACAAACAGCCCGGAGGCTGCCAATTCACAGGCTCATAACCGCCCGCGCGATGCACCAACACAGACCCATCGTCCTTCACCATCACAATACGTTCGCCGGGCTCAAGCCTGCTACTCGCCCGTCCATGATAATCGACCCAACAGTTGCCAACCAGAATCAAAGCCTTATGCTGCGCTAAAGCCTCCTTGACCAGACGCTCAGCATCCGCTAGTGACGGGTTCTCCAACGTCACAACAGGCTTACGCAAAGACATAGCAGATCGTCAATACTCTTTATCTATAAAAACCATACAATAACCTTTCTGACCAGCAAATGCCAGACCAGTGGACCAGAAAACGTGAAACAATGAAACACTACGATCAAGCAGCTGACGTTTATGATGCACAGTACAAAGAAGAACAGAACGCTAAAATCGCTGCAACCCTTACAGCCCTTGAGAAAACGGACATGTTCCTAGTGCTGGATGCTGGATGCGGAACCGGACTACTCTTCGACCACATCGCAGACAAAGCCAAACAAATCGTCGGTACAGACATGTCTAAGAACCTGCTTAAACATGCAAAAAACAATGTCAAAGTGCACGACAATGTTCATCTCGTCCAAGCCGACGCCGACCACGCACCCTTCCCAAACAAAACCTTTACCGCAGCGTTCGCATTTACGTTGCTTCAGAACATGCCAAACCCGGAAACTACATTGAACGAAATCAAAAGAATCACGCAAAAAAACGCAATAATCACAGTCACGGGGCTCAAGAAACAATTCTCATTAGAAGCCTTTACCCAACTACTGAAAAACGCACGACTGGAAATCTTTGCACTGAAAGCCGATGAGAAATTGAAGGATTTTGTTGCCATCTGTCGGAAACGTTAGGATAATTGCTTTAATCTTTTCTTCAAAAGCTGACTGACCTCTTCTGCTTTGGCTTTGCCTCGCGCCTTCTTCATTATTATGCCCATCAAAGCACCAAAAGCGCCGGCGCCGCGTTCCTTGACGAGCGCTTCATTGTCTCGTATGGCATCGTCAATGATCCTCTCCAACTCCTCCGGCTTAAGCGTACCCAACCCAAGCTTTTCCACCGCTTGGGCAACAGTTGCGTCCTCATTTTTCGAAAGCCACCCCACAACATCTGGAATAGCTTCTTTCGCCAATTCCCCAGCGCCTATTGATTTGAAGAGTTCCCTGAATTGTGCATCAGAAACGTTCTCCACTTCGAAGCCTTCACGCTTAAGCGCCCTCAAAGTCTCGGTCAACGCAACCGCCACCGTAGTCGCAGAAACTTTGCATTCTTGCACTATGACTTCGAAGAGTTGACCGTACTCAGAGTCCAAAACCTGCTTAGCCAATTTTTCATTTAAACCGTAATCCTTCAGTAGCCGCTTCATTTTCTGCTCTGGCATCTCAGGAAGCCGCGAATGCAGTTGAGCAAGGTATTCGGTTTTGACCTGTATCGGCGGCACATCGGTTTCGGGGTACATTCGCGCCGCACCGGGACGTGGACGCATGTAGCGTGTTGTGCCGTCGGGGTTCGCTGCGCGGGTTTCGTCTGGGACGCCTTTAAGTGCTTCTCTCGCCCTTTCCACGACCGCCCTTAAAGCGTCAAGCGCGTTTTCTTTCGTGTCTGCCACAAAAACCGCTGCGTCCTCATCATTTGTGTTCATTGTTTTTCGGAGTTTTTCAACCTCTTCGTTCGTGATGGCGTACGCGGGCAACTCGTCAGTGTGGAATAGTCCGCCTACTCTGCCCCAGAAACGTGCACGGTCAGCCATCTCGCTTCCTAGTCTAATGCCCGTGGTTAGCTCTTTTTTCAATAGCCCAGCGAATTTTGGCAACTTCACCGCGAAGACGCTCTTGCCTTTTGTTAATGCTGTTTTGATGACTTTGCATTCGGTCTGCCTGAAAACGTCTGTTACGTCTGCGAATTCTTCTCTGAGGTCTTCTGCCTTGACCTCTCGTTTTTGCAGTTCTTGTCTTATTTTCAGAAGGTTTAGTTGCCTTTCCACTTCGCGCTCTATCACTACTGAAACGAGTTCGAGTTCCTGCACACCTTTAATCTCTGTCAACGCGCCGTCGGGAATGGACACGTTCAAGTCTTGGCGAATCGAGCCTAAACCACGCTTCACTTTTCCAGTGGCGCGAAGAATCCGTCCGATGGCGAAAGCGACTTCTTCGGCTTCTTTCGGCGAATAAATCACGGGCGCGGTTGCGATTTCTATCAACGGTATTCCCAAACGGTCGATTCTATAACGGATAACGTTACCCTCTTCACCGGTTTTGCGCGCTGCGTCCTCTTCCAGCCCGATGTGCTGTATTGGGATTTTTTTGCCCTTAACATCAATCGTTCCATTCATTGCCACGACGCAGGTGCGTTGGAAGCCTGTTGTGTTGGAGCCGTCGATGACTGTTTTCCGCATGACGTAGATTTCGTCGACGGGTTCTGCGTTCATCAACAAAGCCACCGATAACGCGATTTCGACTGCTTCTGGGTTAAGCTGGTGGGGCGGTTCTTCGTCCATCTCGACTAGGCAAGAGGTCGCGTTGTTGGCTTCGTATAGGATTTTGACGCCTTTTTGGAACTCGAAAAAAGCCGCAGGGTCAACCTGCCCCAATTCGCTTTGGGTGGGGCGTAGTCTGCGTAGAAAAGTGATCGTGGGCTCTTCCTTGAAAAGTTCTGGCTTGCAGTCGCAGAAAAGTTTCGCGGACGTGTCGAGTTGCTGGTGGATTTCGAGTCCTGCTTTTAAGCCGATTTTGGCATAGTCGATTGTCATGCCATTTTTTCCTCTTCGTACCCCGTGCGTGGTGAATACTCGTGGGCAATGTTCGTTTTCAGAAGCTTTTTTGCCTCGTCTGGGTTTTTTGTTTGTCCGAAAATCCACATAAGCTTAACAAGCGCAGTTTCAGCAAGCATGTCCTCAAGCGGCACGACACCCATGACCAAAAGGTCTCTTCCCGTGTCGTAAACCGTCATCCCCACGCGTCCCAAAATGCATTGCGAAGCCATAGCCACAACCACGTCGTTTTTGATGGCTTTTTCGATGGCTGAATGCAAATGATTCCCCACATGGCCGAGTCCTGTGCCTTCGAGAACTATGCCTCTGTAACCGTTGTCCAGGTGCCAATCGAGCGTTTTCGGGTTCATGCCTGGATAAAACTTCACAAGTGCAACTTTATCGTCAAAATCAGGCTTTAATACCAGTTTGCGCTTCGAATCACGCCTGTTATAATCATCCATAAGCATTGAAAGTTTTCCGTCTTTCAACCGCGCAATCGGCAACGCATTTATGGACTTAAACGTGTCCCGCCGGCTCGTGTGACATTTCCTAACTTTCGTCCCCCGATGAAAAACAATCGCCTCGTCAGAAACAGTCTCATGCATACCAACAACCACTTCTGCAAACGGCGCGGTCGCAACTGCCTGAACAGCGGCTAAAAGGTTTGTTGCAGCGTCTGAGCTCGGCCTATCTGCGGAACGTTGCGAACCAACCAACACAACTGGAACCGGCAGGTTTTGTAGCGCAAAGCTTAGTGCTGCGGCTGTGTAGCCTAAGGTGTCTGTGCCGTGGGCGACGACTATGCCTTGTTTGCCGTTTTCAACGTGTTTGGCGACTTGTTTTGCGATTTCTGTCCAGTGTTTTGGGGTGATGTTTTCGCTGAACAGACTAAGCACGATTTCGGCGTCTATGACTGCAGTGTCTGCGAGTTCGGGAACCACACTGTAAAGATCATTCGCGGTTAGCGCTGGCCTCACGCCACCCGTGCGGTAGTCAACACGGCTCGCGATTGTCCCTCCTGTACTCAAAATGGTGACTCTGGGCAGGTTTTCCTTCTGCTTAGGCAAGGGTGGCGGTTGAAAACTTGGCTTGGCACCGACGCCGATTTTTGCGATTCTTGCGGTCGGGGTAATTTGGACGCCCACGTTGTAGCCAGTTCGCATCTTAATGACAACATACCTGTCGTCGCCGTATTCGCTTCGTGGGATGAGTATTCCTTCAAACGTTTGGTCGCCCTTCGTTATCCGTACAATATCGCCAATTTCCACATTGGCTTTTTTCAACGCTTGAAGCGCTTCGCCTTTGTAGCCCCAAAGTGCTTCGTTATTCATGCTCTTTTACTCCAACATTTTTGACATGTACAGTCCATCGTAAGTGTAGCCTCTCCGCATGTAGTACTGTTTTGTTCCGAGCGCACTTATAACTACAACCTTCTTACGCCTGTATTCCTCTCTTGTTATGCGTTCGGCTTCAGCGAGGAGAATGCTGCCGTAGCCTTTGTGTTGCCACGCCTTTGCCAAATGTTTTCCAACGGGGACTAGGGTTCCGTAAACATGCAGCTCTCTCACAATCGTGCATGGTGCTTTGTTTATTTCTGATCGATGTGCTTTTTCCGAGGGAATTCTTAGCCGTAAATAGCCTACGAGCACGTCGTTTTCCGTGTCTTCTGCGGAAATGAACACGTCCTCGCCCATGTTTGCAGATTGTCTATGAGTTAGGATTTGTATTTTTTCTGGGTCGGGCTTCAAACCGTCATGGAGCAGTCGATGCCCTACTTCTCTGCATCTGATGCAACGGCAACGCAAGCCTTGGGCTTTCAGTTTTTCTTGAACCAGTTGGCGAAGGTTGCTCTTGTCGACGCCGGCGGCGATGTGGTTGGCGGGGATGTCTCTTTGAACCCGCATGATTCTGACCCAAGGCGGAATGATTTTCTTAGCCTTAACTATTAGCTCTGCGGCTTCTTCGGTAGTAAGCGGCTTGTATTCGCCGTTTTCCCACCAATCGTAAGTCTTTGTGCCCTCGATAACTAGACATGGGTAGATTTTTATCATGTCAGGCATGAAACGCGGGTCGGCGAAGATGGTTTTGAACGCCTCCAAATCTCGCCGGAGATCCGAGCCGGGTAGTCCGGGCATCATGTGATAGACGATTTTTAAGCCTGCGTCTTTGAGTGTTCGTGTCGCGGTGGCTACGTCTTCGACTGTGTGTTTTCTGCCCACCAAACCATAAATGCTGTCGTCTGGGTTTTGAACACCAAGCTCCACACGCGTAACGCCCATGGCAAGCATGCGGTCAACGTGCTCTTTTTTTGCCCAATCAGGACGGGTTTCGACCGTGATGCCCACGTTGCGGGTTCTGCTGGTTTCTGCTAGTTTTTTTGCTTCTTCAAGCGTGTCTGTCTTCTTGTCAATTATGGCGTCTAGGCATCCTTTGACAAAGTTTTCCTGATATTCTGCGGGCGTTGCTGGGAAAGTGCCCCCCATAATGATGAGTTCTACCTTGTCCACCTTGTGCCCGATGGCTTCCAACTGATGTATGCGGCTTTGAACCTGCTTGTAAGGGTTGTATTGGTTTTGTATTCCTCGCATGGTTGCAGGTTCAAATCCCGTGTAGCTCTGGGGCACGCCGACAGATGGTCCGCCTGGGCAGTAAGCGCAAGGGTTGGGCTGTGGGCATGGATAAGGTTTTGTCATAGCTGCAATAACCGTGACTCCCGAGATTGTGCGAGTAGCCTTTCTTCTCAGAAGAGGAAGCAACGTGCGTTTTTCGGCTGGTTTTAAGTGGGCTATGAGTTGCGAGTTTGACGGAATCTGTGCCAAGTTGTGCTTGCCTGCAGCGCGGATTTTTTGCAGACTAACGTCTTGTTCGGTTGGTTTGGGAGTTTTCATCAGGTTTTCGATGATTTCACGGCAAGCAGTCTCTTCGCTCAATATAGCCCACGTTTCCAGAATAAGCATCTACGAACCATAAAATAAAGCTACAGCAAAAACGACAGCACAAGGTCAAACTGTCATTATCTCGTCCATGTTTGCAGCATATTTGTCGATTCAGTAAACTTCTCCTAGAGGAAAAGCCGAGGTGTCTGCACTGACGGAAACACTGCTATGTTTATAAGCATGCGTGCTGTTCATGGTGAGAGGTTTCATCAATAAACCCCTCATAAAACGAAAGGAGTAGGAAGCTGGTGAAAAATGGACCTGACATGGCTTGCGTTGGCAGTCGGAGCCTTTGCGATGCTCGTCGTCGCTTACTTAGCATGGTCCATAAACAAGGAACCCGCCGGCACACCCGAGATGGACAAGATCGCGGGGTACATCGAAGAGGGCGCTAAGGCTTTTATTAGAAGGCAGTATAAGACCATCGCGTATTTTGTCATATTAGCACTTGTTCCGATCTTCTTGTTCTTCCAAGATTCCATAAGAACCGCCCTGGCTTTCCTGTTTGGTGCGGCGCTTTCTCTGTTAGCGGCTTATATTGGTTTACGGGTTGCCGTAAAAGCGAACGTGCGCACCGCCAATGCCGCAAGGACATCTTCGGCTAAGGCGTTCACTTTGGCATTCAGGGGTGGAGCCGTGATGGGGCTTTCGGTCGTCAGTCTCAGTCTAATCGGCATCTGCATACTCTACGTGCTCTACAAAGACCACGCCCCTCTGATAGGCTTCGGGTTCGGCGCAAGTTTAGCCGCGTTGTTCGCTCAGTTGGGCGGAGGCATATTCACAAAAGCTGCAGACATCGGCGCAGATTTGGTGGGAAAGATTGAGCAGAGAATTCCCGAAGATGACCCGCGTAACCCTGCGGTGATCGCTGACTTAGTCGGAGACAATGTGGGTGACTGTGCGGGACGGGGTTCGGACCTTTTTGAATCCATAAGCGACGACTACGTAACCGCCATGATTCTGGGTGCGTTGCTCCTTGCCCCTCTGGGAGCGAATGCCTTTATGTATCCCCTCATGCTTGGGGCATCTGGAATTCTGGCAACAATCGGGGGAGTTTTCGTTACGCGCGGATGGAAGAAAATGAAGCCGATCGTGTCGTTCAACATTGGCCTCTTTGCCACCGCCATCTTCTGTGTAGTAGGCGCGTTTGTTTCTACGATGGTTCTGCTGGACGATGTAACCATATTCTATGCTGTTGTGTGCGGTTTGGTTGCCAGCCTCGCCGTCGGCATTGCCGTGCAGTATTATATCGGCATTAACAGTAGACCGATAAGAAAGATGGCAGAGTCTTCCGAACGCGGACCAGCACTGAACATTTTAACAGGTTTGTCTTATGCTTTTCAGAGTCCGTTCTTGCCGTTCTTGTTTGTTTTGGGGACGATTCTGTTCGCTTACCATGTAACCGGCGGCTCCGTGTACGGCATTGTGGGCGCGAACATTGGAACCGACCTCGCCATCGGCATCATCATGTCGAGCGATACTTTTGGACCGATAAGCGACAACGCCTCTGGCATAGCGCAGATGACTGGAGT
>Ga0315314_1000235_pt1 | contig 72070 bp, 86 predicted proteins | sample TDP9_MG_FD_203631 | JGI IMG/M metagenome (GOLD analysis project Ga0315314, IMG submission 203631) | Freshwater sediment microbial communities from Lake Towuti, South Sulawesi, Indonesia - TDP9 | ecosystem: Environmental > Aquatic > Freshwater > Lake > Sediment | place: Indonesia: South Sulawesi...
GCAACCCTGCTACCTGAAAATTTTTCACTTAAGTCATCAATTACTTCGTTAAAGTAATCCTCAATCTCAGGTAACCGTTTGAATGTCTCCAACGCATATTCGGGATCTTGTAGGCCTAATTCCCCGATTAAGGTTCTTATCCCCCTAACGTAATTCTCAACGGTGGTCCTTGCAAATCTTCCTCGCTCCAGCAATGTATTGAATTTAGCTAAGCTAGGATACCGGTTGATATATTCGCCGAGCTCCCCTAAATCCCTAGGCATCTCACTCATTCCTTTTCACCTCCTTTTTATTTTTAATTCTGCAATCACTTTTCTGCGGAGCAAGCGTTCTAGGATCTCAACGGGTACGCCATCGATGTAATCCCGCCCCCGGCTCATTTTCGCTCGCCCCGCTCCCGCTTCCATAAAAAGTGAGCCTCCGCCTTATTTAAATGTTAGAAAAGATTTGCACTTCTACTGAACAATTCGGGAGAAGTTAGCGACATGTATTGTGACCGACGGATTTAAAAATGTTTCGACCTTTAATAGCAGTTTAGATCATCCCAAACCGTGATCACGCTTGACTTTCAAGTTACATCGAATGCAACTTCCAAGAGAGGTCATTATAGGGAACCGAACCCTAGAGTTCATAAGCGATCTCTGCAAAAGACTTGGCTTCTGCGAATCCGCCTTTGTTGTAACCGGTCCACACACGCGTGATATTGCGGGTCAAAGGGTCATTGACCTACTTGATGATGCGGGAATCGATGTTAACCACATCATCGTGTCTTCTTCCACTACGAAGAATGTTGAGGCGGTTGAAGGGAAGATAAAAGAATTAAAGCCTGAGGTGGTCCTCGGGATCGGTGGAGGCACCAACATCGACGTTGCCAAGCTCAGTTCTGCGCGTCAAGGCATTCCATTCATCAGTGTTCCAACCACAGCCTCCCACGACGGAATCGCGAGCCCTGTTTGCTCTCTGAAGGGGCTGAATAAACCTCATTCTATAATGGCTCAGTCCCCCATGGCCATTGTCGCAGACACCAGCGTTATAGTTCAAGAGTCTCCTCACCTCGCGGCGAGTGGATGTGGAGATGTTGTAGCTAAATTTACCGCGGTTCGCGACTGGAGACTGGCCCATAACGTAAAAAAGGAATACTACGGCGAATACGCTGCGAGTTTAGCTCTTATGAGCGCGAGACTTGTTGTAAAAAGTGCTCACATGATTAAGCTTGGAATGGAGGAGGGACTTCGGGTTCTCTTGGAGGCGTTGATAAGCTGTGGCGTAGCCATGAGCATCGCCGGAAGCAGCAGGCCCTGCAGCGGCTCCGAGCACCTGTTCAGCCACGCCCTCGACCTTATCGCTCCCAAGCCGGCTATGCATGGGCAACAGTGCGGCGTGGGAACCATAATGATGGCATACCTCCATAAGATGGATTGGAAACGTATCAAAGAAAACCTCCAAAAAGTGGGTGCCCCCACCACAGCAGAAGAGCTTGGCATAGAACCAGAGCACATTATAGAGGCTTTAGTGAGGGCACGAAGAATTCGACCGGAGCGATACACGATTCTGGAAGAAAAAAGATTGAGCCGTGATTCCGCCAAGAAACTCACAAAGGCCACCGGCGTTATAGATGGATTAGCGTAGGGATGCTATTGGTTCAAGAGAAGTCAGTGATCACCTTGGTCGGTGTTAGACAAGCCGAGGAGGGGTTTGTCTTTATTCATCAAGGACCCAGTCCGGGTTGTGAGGGCTGCGAGTATTATCAAGTTTGTATCAAGAATTTAGAGGCTGGACGGGTTTACAAGGTCGTTAAGCTCCGTGAAAAGGTCTTTCCCTGCAGACTTCATGAGGCTGGAGTGCGGGTTGTTGAAGTTGTTGAATCCGATATCTTAGCAGCCCTCTCTTCCAAGCTCGCTATAGAGGGCGTGGTCATAACCTTCCAGAAGGTGGACTGCGACGTACAAGCTTGTGAATATCATGAACTCTGTGTTCCCCGCGGCTTGGTTAACGGGGATCACTGCACGATATTAAAAATCGGTGAAAGTGTTGCGTGTTTGAAGGGTTTATCGCTGGTTAAGGCTGTCCTTCGCCGGCTTCCTTCTTCTTAAAGACTTCAATGAACTTCACGGTTGTGATTTCTGGAAAGAACCTTTGTATATCCGTGGAAATACCCCTTTTCGCTAGCTGTAGTCCCTCCACGTAAAAGGCTTCTTCGGGCACGGTGACCACAGCACTCGCCTTTCTTAGGTTCAAGTCAAACTTTTCCATGTCCACCGTTGGAATCCTTCGATGGATGAGGGCAGTGATTTTCTCCGCTTTAGTCTCCAGCTTTTTCTCCACAGTGACCTCGTAAACTAGGGTTTTGCCCGCCAGAGGGGGATTAAAGTCTAACTGAACTCTACCTGACCCCATGGTCCTCACGGTGGCAAGCTTTCCGTCAACCTCGAGGCGCATTCCCAGTTTTGGCGTGATCCCGCGGGCGGTTAGTCGCCGGAGAGAAACCAGCTTAACCTTTTCAGGGTCTCGAGGCCCAAACGCCTTCTCTGGAGATATCTCAACCGAGGAGGTTTTTCCTACTTCAAAATTCAGTAGGCTCTCATCTAACGCCTTCAGCACCCATCCTTCACCAGCAACCACCAGCTTCGGCTCGTAGATTTCCCCTTCCTTATACAGTCTCTCATCCCTCGCCACTTTCTCGACCGTTGTGTCAAAGACTTCGCCGGTCTCCTTAACCCTACCCACGTAGTTAACAACAATAAAGTTACCTTTCTCGATAGGCAATGTTCATCCTCTCGCACACCGTATTTTGTTAAATTATGTCTTTATGTTGAAAAAGGTTGCATAAAAACCATACCATAACCAACTTCCTCGGTTTTCTCGTTTGTCGTTCTCGGATCAAGAATAAGGAGATTTACCAAAGAAATAGGGTTCGAATATGTAGAGAAACAATGTATCTACATAATAGCGCATACTGTACGATCAGTTTTTGACACAATTCCGTTACTTATTTCGATATGAAAACCGTTACCAAATTTTGTATGCAGGTTATTAACACAATAAACTAGATTCATTAGGCAGAACAGGTTCAAGACACTGAATTGTGTGTGCATAAATTATTAAAGAAAAAGTTTAATTATGCTATAACCTAACGCGCCCCTTTCCTTCTCAGACTTCCTTATAACTTTTCACACTGTTCATGCATACTCAAGGCACTCGACAAAAGGGGTCTCACCGGCACGTCAAGTATCTTTCTCTACGGTTCCTCGCTCTCTTTCCTTATATTTTACACATTCCACCAATTTTGGGCAATTTAAACATTCATCGGGAACAGCCCCATCTATTGGGGATTTCAAATATTTAAAGAAGTAGGGACAAGAGAGGAATTCTTGCGCCTCGGTATTGATGAGCTTCGAGTAAAGGGACCTTTTTCGTTTTCTAAAGAAGAAGGATTCAGGCGATTTCCTAATCAACCAAACGATTAGCACGAGACATGTCATAGGAACTGCCGCAAAACCTAGCAACACAATGACGGCGATAACTTCGCTAGAGGGTGCAATAACAGTCATAGCGCCATCACTTCACACCATGAACGTATAAGCAAAAAGACGAAAGTATAAAGTTAATGAAGCTGAACTACGAAGCAAAAATATTAAGTGAAAATAATTATGGCAGTGAAAACAATTCCAAGTTGAAAAGAAGAATAGGGAACCACAGGCTTGATAAAGTTGCTCTTCAGTTGGTTAACAAGAGAAGGTGATGAGAGTGCCTGTTTCAAATGAATATGGAAAGCTCAGAAGAGCTGTTGTTTGTGAGCCCGTATACCTCAACATTAAAGAAGCCATAAACGTGATCGAAGCCAAGTTTCTCAGATTCGGTAAACCCGTAATAGTTGAGGAAGCGGTTAAACAGCATCGAAATTTCGTTAGGGTGTTAAGATCGGAAGGAGTGGAAGTTATCAGTATTCCTCCCGATGAGCACCTTCCAGAGCAGGTTTACGTTGAAGACATCGGTGTTTCGACTGAGAAGGGGGTGATCTTGGGTAGATTCAGCTCGCCTGTCAGAAAAGGCGAAGTTGAAGTAGCTAAAGGCTTTTTTGAAAAGAACAAAATTCCAATTCTTCATGAAATATCAGAGGGATTTTTTGAGGGGGGAGACTTTGTGTATCTAGATGAGGAAGCAGTTGCAATCGGTCTTGATCCTAGGACAACCAGTAAGGGTGTAGCGGAGCTTCAGAGACACGTTAGCCGGAGGCTTACTGCGGTTAGAATTCCGGCGAACTATCTACACCTGGGTGGTTTACTCAACGTGATAAGTGAAAAAGAATGCATTCTGTGCTCTAAACTCCTTCCAGAGCCTTTCCTAAAGACACTAAAAACCAAGGGATTTGAAACCGTTGATGTAAAAGTTAGAGAGTTGGAAAAACAACTGCACTCCGCATGTAACGTTTTGGCGCTAGGAAACAAAAAATTGGTGTCCTTTCCACGGAATAAAGAGGTTAACGCGGAGCTGAGAAAACGCGGGTTTGATGTGATTGAAGTTGAAATAGGCGAGATTCTGAAGGGCGGAGGAAGCTTTGGATGCATAACATTTTCGCTGGAACGGGAAAACGCGTGAAAAATCAAAACATACTACATTGAAGATTCAATTACCTCCAGCCAAAACATCCTACGAAGAGAGGACTCGGATAAATTTGCACGTGCGCATCGAGTTCTCCGGTGATGCTACAAGCGCGTGGACGTACAGACTTGGGACTCGTTATTATTGATGGCCCTTCTTATGTCGGGTTAGAAACATGACGGTAAGGAAAAGGATAGCTGTTACTGTACTCTCCATGGTTGCGGCAGCAACGTTTGTCACGACGTTCGGTATTTGAATCTGCTTAGTGATAACCCTTATGTAAGGCTGTACAGTGGGGATCACGCTCTGCTGGTTGACGATGACGCCGATGTTTAGTCTGTAGCCAACGCTGGTTAGGGGCCAAAACACCGCCACGGGTCCAGGATAGAGATCGAAAAGGAGATGGCTCAAGTAGTACAGAGAGGCAAAGAGAATTTCTCGTCTTGGCAAAGGGAGGTGAATAAGAGCCCTTTGTTTTAGGTTGAATAGAAACAGGCAGAGTATAACTATCGTTACGGGTATGAAGACGGTATGCAGGTACACTCGATGGGCGACGAGCAACACATCTAGATCTGGAATTATAGCGATAGGCGCCAGCATGAGGGCCCTCCTCCGATCCACACCCGCGATCAACGCCAGCATCACGGGTATAACCATGTGAAACAGCAGGTCCATCAGCTTCCCAGCTTTATAGCTTTAATACATTTTACTAAATTAAACCTTTCTAGTAGAAGATCTGCTAATCTCCGTTACGGGTTTTCTGGTTAAGCGTGTTCTGTGACCTGAGTCAAGGGAGGCTCGTGAGCGAGGGATTTTACAGTAATGCCATGAAGAGCTTAATCGTTGACACGATTAAGATGGCCTTTTCTAGCATGTCCTTTGACATGTCTTGGGTGTAGTACTTGTTAGGAGAAACAAAGATTCCTTCCTTCACTTTGATGGGGTATCTCGATTTCACAATGTGCGTCTCTAACACTCTCAGTGTCTTCAGCATTTTCTTGAACTCTTCTCTCCTCAGCCAGTCTGGCTTTAATCGCTTGACTGCAAACTCAATGGCGTCAGCGTTACGATGTGTCCGCGGGATTCGTCCACCTAGAGCCAAAATCAAGGCGTTTCCAGCGTTTTCCGCGGCTGAGGACGAGTGGTAGGCGCAATCATGGTATCGACCTTCATTGAAGGCGTCTTGAGCGTCTCTAAGATGCTGCTCCGCCGTCGACAGGGAAGCGGTTATTTCATCCGTGGCAACCATAGGGGGACATCCTCGTGATATTCGTATTTGCCTTTGATCTCCTGCTCCTTTGCGTGAAGAAGCTTCGCGACGTTTGCTTTATCATAAAGAATTATGTATCCTTCAAGAAGCCCGAAAAGGAATTGAAACTCGTGTTCAAGGAGAGCCTTTATGCTAGTGGCGGAGATCACGATAGCCTCGACAGGGATGCCCATCTCAACAGCTAACCTTGAAATCGTTTCATGAATCCTTCGTTCCGAGGATTCTTTCCACTCGTTGACGACAACGAGCATGTCAATGTCGCTGTCGAAATCCGCCTTCCCCTGAGCAACGCTCCCGAAAACAATGATCAACATGACTCCCTCAAGCTGTCGTAGACTCTCGGCAATCAGTCGCGCTCTTTCCAAGAGGTACTCGTTGTATAGGGGTCGTAGAAGTTTTCCCGCTTGGTCGCGAAACTCAGGTTTGACGTGGTACCGTCTCTGTTCATTGCGCTCCATGATGCCCTCGGCTTTGATTCTTTGGAGGGCTTTATACAACCCAGGATCACTTACGTTTAAGATTCGCTTAATCTCAGAGAAGCGCTTTGGGTAGTCGCTTAAACCCCAAAAGCCACTGATTAGGGATAGTACTATTTTTCCCTCAAGCTTTAAGGAAACCAGACGTTTACTCAGCGACATGTCTCTTACTTAACTAAAGTTAAGTTAATACTTAAGCGTTCTCGTCGCATCTTCCAATGTGGATGATCCTTAAGACTAAACCTGTCACATGTATGCGTTTAGAATTTTCAAGATGGCATACGCATATGGTTCAGGAGAGCCTTAAGCCCTTGCTCTAGGCTGATTTTTGGTATGTATCCTAGGATGGTTTGGGCTTTCGTTATGTTGGCTTGGCTATGCTTGATGTCTCCTGGTCTCGGATTTGCGTAAACTGGCTTTAATTCTGGTTTTCCCATGAGTTTTGTCAGAAATTGGGCAAGTTGGTTTATGGTGGTTGCCTTTCCGGTGCCAATGTTGAACACCTCACCGACAGCACCTCTTTTGTGTAGTGCAAGTTCGCTTGCTTCAGCTACGTCGTTGATGTGCACGAAGTCCCTGGTTTGGTCTCCGTCTCCGTAGATGACGGGCGGTTTTCCTTGTTTGATTAGGTTGATGAATCGTGTAATCACCCCGCCGTACGGTCCCTTCTTTTGTCTGGGTCCGTAGGCGTTGAAGTACCTGAGGCACACGGTTTCTAACCCGTAATCCTTGTGGAAGATTCTGCAATGGTGCTCGGCGGCGAGCTTTGAAGCGGCGTAGGGGGATAAGGGCGCCGTTGGATGCCTCTCATCGATTGGTAGGTCGGAGGCTTCACCGTAGACGGCGCAAGAAGAGGCATATATAAAACGCTTGACATCGGCGTCTAGGCTGGCTTCCAGAAGATTCAGGGTTCCTCTAACGTTTACGTCGTCAACGAGTGACGGATTTTTAACGGACAGGGGCACGCTCACGATGGCGGCTAGATGGAAAACGGCGTCTGTGTCCTCCACGGCTTTTTTTACGTCCCCCAGGTTTCTTACGTCTCCCCTTATCAGGCGGAAGTTGCTGGCACCGGTGTGGTGCCCTATGTTTTCGATTTTTCCACTCGAGAAGTCGTCTAGAGCAGTGACTTCAAAGCCCTCATGGAGGAGTTTGTCAATAAGGTGGCTACCTATGAAACCCGCTCCTCCAGTGACTAAAACCTTAGCATGACGACGCAGAGCGTTGCTTCCTCCTCTCGTCCACACTTACCACATCCAAAACAGAGGCTGCGGCGGATTATTTAATTTATTTGATACGTCAACATCCGAGTCCTATGGCTGCAAACTTCAGTTTTCGGCTAAACTCTACTGGGTTGTATATCCGTCGTCCATCGATCACCACGGGGCTTTTCATGTGTTGAATAAAGTCTTGGGGTTTAAGGCTCTTAAACTCGACCCATTCAGTGACGATTATGCAACAGTCTGTGCCGCTGATGCACTCGATGGCTGAAGTGGCATATCCTATCCTTTCCTCGAAGATTTTCTTAGCCTTGTTTGTGGCTGCTGGGTCGTAGGCAACGATGTTTGCGCCCTCTTTTAGGAGTTTGTTGATGATCTTTACGGAGACGGCTTCGCGCATGTCGTCGGTGTTTGGCTTGAAGGCTAAGCCTAGGATGGCTACCCGTTTGCTTTCCAGATCACCTAAAAGCTTTCTACAAAGTTCGACGGCTTTGTAGGGTTGATTTCTGTTCACGTCCTGAGCAGCGCTGAGGAGAAGCGGTGCATAGCCCAAATCTTTGGAGAAGGCGATTAGGGCCTTGACGTCTCTGGGGAAGCAGGAACCGCCATACCCCAGTCCAGCTTCTAGGAATAGGGGGCTGATTCGCTTGTCGGTGCCTATGGCTTTGGCTACGATTGTGACATCTGCGCCCCGAATTTTCTCGCAGAGGTTGGCGATGGTGTTAATGAAACTGATTTTAGTGGCTAGGAAGGCGTTATTGGCATACTTGATGAGTTCGGCAGTCGGGAGACTGGTCCTAATCAGCGGAGGCACTTTTTCGCCGTAAAAGTCTCTATATAAGGCTTCTAAAACGTCCCCGGACCTTTGATCGTGTTCGCCGATGATGATTCTGTCGGGGTGTAGGGTGTCGTGGAGGGCAGAACCCTCGCGTAAAAACTCGGGGTTCATGCACAAGCCGAAGTCAACGCCGCACCGCTTATTCGAATGTTTTTCAAGGGCGGGTTTAACCACGTTTTCCGTGGTGCTTGGCACTACGGTGCTCTTGACCACCACTAGATGATACGCGTCTTTTTCGTTTAGGGCTTCTCCGATTTCACGGGCTGAGCCTTCAATGTACCGAAGGTCGATGCTTCCGTCTGGTCGGCTTGGCGTGCTGACGGCGATAAAGGTGATGTCCGTGCTTAAGACGGCTTCCTCACGGCCGATCACGCACTGGAGGTAACCATCCTTCACAACTCTTTGTAGCAATTCCTCTAGGCCAGGTTCGTAGAAGGGCGGGACTCCACTATTCATTAAAGAAGCCTTTTCTCGATCATGGGTCGAGGTGATGACTTTGTAGCCCTTGCTTGCGAATCCTGCCGCCGTGCACAGGCCAACGTAGCCTGTTCCAACAATTGAAATGTGCCGTGACTTCATTTTTCGAACCATATATGATCATAACCAATGTTGATTTAACTCGATTTTGAAGCTCACCATCCTTTAGCTTTCTGTAAAATTCAGATTCGGAATTATCATTAACTGTTGAAAACCAATAGCCGAACACTAGTCTCGGCAACGAGGAGACTATTTGTGTGAGACTGTATACACTTATGATAAAATGGTAGGCTCGTTTACACATCGTCATCAGAGATTTACGGGGATCCAGACCCTGAGTACATCCCGACGCCAGAGTCATACACGGGTAACGTGAATCCTGTGGGACCGAGGTCATGTTACGACGAGGCTAAGAGGGCTGGGGAGGCCTTCATAAACGCTTACAGGATTCAGCACGGACTCGACACCCGAATCCAGAGGATATTTAACGCCTTCGGCCCTCGGATACGTCCAGGCCACATTTACGGGAGGGTGGTGGCTCGATTCATCGATCAAGCCCTTAGTAATCGTCCACTGACGGTTTTCGGGGATGGGACCCAAACTAGGTCCTTAACTTACGTATCGGACATGGTTGAGGGGATTCTCAGGGTCGCGTGGGTGACCGAGGCTTCTGGAGAGGTGGTTAACCTCGGAAGCATTTTGGAGACGCGGGTTATTGACTTGACGGAGACAATTCGGAGGCTGACAAATTCAGATTCAAGGATCGAGTTCCATCCTCTCCCAGCGACGATCCGAAAAGGAGATGCCCAGACATAAGCAAGGCAAAGAGGCTCCTGAATTGGGAACCGAAAACAGGCTTGGAAGAGGGCCTCCAAAGAACCATTACGTGGTTTCGTGGGAAGGCGCAGTGAAGGTTGTTTACAAGTAAAGAAACTGTGTTCAACAGTTAAGCGAGAGCTGTTAAGACAGAAACTCGTTCAAGCGATCTTTTTCCAGTAAGTTGATGCGTCTTGGATGGTTATGCTCCTTACTAGGGCTTCCTTTAATTCTTGAGGTGTGTAGGTCAAGATTTCGAAGGCCAGGTTTTCAGGTGCTAACTTTCGTACAATATTAACTCTTTCAGCCATAGTTCTGCCCTTAAACGCTTCTGAGACAACTATGATGTCGATGTCGATGTCTTCAAGCCAGTCGCCTTTAGCGAAGCTTCCAAAGAGGAAGATCTCTACGGGACCGAGGTTTTTCTTGAGATCCTCGGCGAGTTGACTTAAGGCTTCTTTAACCGTGCTCAAGACGTTTGAAGGCATCCTCGACATCCTCCAGTAACTTTGACTTAAGTGGCTGTTAATCGTTTGAGTGTCTTATGATGCCTTCTATCTTGGAACCCGGGGCTATCTCTATTCCTGGCCAGATTCTTGTATCTGGCAAGATTTTAGTGTTCTCTCCAATTTTACACCTGGCGCCGATAACGGAGTTAGGGCTTAGAGTCACTCCAGCACCAATCTCACAACTTTCCCCGATTATGGAATCATCGAACCTTGAATCGCCTCCGATCACAGTGTCCTCATAAATAATCGATCCGGAGATTGTGCTTCCCCTCCCGATCTTCACCCTTTGCCCTACAGTTGAATCCGAGGCGATTGTCACGTCGGATTCGATCTTAGTCCCTCCACCGATAATTGCTGGTCCAAAGATTCTGGCTCCCGCTAGGATGATAGCGTCTTCCCCGATTGTGACCGCCCCCTCTGTTAACACGCCTTCCTTTATGGGTATCTCCTTTGGGGCTTTTCTCATTCTGCTTAAAATCCATTCATTGACCTTTAGAAGACTCTCAGGGCGTCCAATGTCGGACCAGAAGCCCCTAACTTGGTAACCGTAAATTTTCTTTTCTTGTAAAAGGCTTGGAAAGAGGTCTTTTGAAAAGTCGTAGGCTGTGTCTTTGGGGATGAGATCCAAAATGCTGGGTTCGAAGATGTAGAGTCCCGTGTTGACGAGGTTGCTGAAGCAATTTTCTGGTTTTGGCTTCTCAAGGAACCTCACGATTTGTCCTCTTTTGTTTAGTTCAGCAATGCCGAACTCAGCGGGGTTTTCAACAGGGGTTAACGCTATCGTGGCGACACCCTGTCTTTTCTTGTGAAAATTCGTCACCAATTTTAAGTTGATGTCTGTGAGGTTGTCCCCTTGGATGACTATGAAGGTGTCGTCTAAGCATCTTTCAGCGTTTTTGACCGAACCAGCGGTGCCCAAGGGTTTATCTTCTCTGAAATAGGTTATTTGTACTCCAAACTTGAAGCCGTCTCCGAAGTAGCCCTCAATGAGTTCATAGAGGTAGTTTTCAGTGACAATGATCTCATGAAAGTCGTAGCTAGCTAAGAATTCTATTATGTGTTGTAGGATGGGTTTTCCGGCTAGTGGTAGCATGGGTTTTGGGCGCGTGTAGGTTAACGGCCTGAGTCTCGTGCCGTAGCCTCCAGCGAGGATCACGGCCCTCATTTTCGTCAGTTTCTCCTGTAGGACAGTTGCTTGAAGAGCCTCGATGGCTCCCGTATACAGTGGTAGTCTAGGTACCAATAGCAGGCCCCACAGACCTTCCAAACATGCCTTGGTGGTAGGTAGGGGTCGGGTTTGAAGTAAGAGCATGATTCTTGATTCTCTCCAACCTCCGGTGCTTCTCTTAAGGGAACGAGAACGCTCAAGGCCTCCCGGCGTTCACCCCAATGTTTAACAAGATCCGTGGAGGTGACTATGCCCACCAGCCTTAAACCCTCAACTGCTGGTAGCCTCCTAATTCTGTCTTTAATCATCCTTCTCGCGGCTTCATCTATGGAATCGTTTGGACCTATCGTTTTCAGAGGCTTAGACATGACCTCGGCCACATTTATTCCAGCGGGATTCATGCCCTTGGCAACAACCCTTCTCAGGACATCCCTCTCTGTTATTATGCCGACTGGCTTTTCAAGTTCAACAACAACTAAACACCCAATCTTCTTTCTGCTCATGAGTTTAGCCGCTTCAAGCACAGTTTCAGAGGACCCTATCCTCACGACCCTCTTGGTCATCACATCCTTAACTAAGGCAACCATAAACCCACAAACCCAATTGATATTTGTTCGACCCCTTTGTTATATCTATCGTTTCCATACGCTAAAAGGGATTAAAGCGGAGCAGTGGGCATGAGAACTGTGAATTTTGGGTCTTGTTTGTTCAGTGGAAAACTATGTAGTGATGATCAACCAGACCTTAGACGCCACGAAAATTAGGAACAATACTACCAAGAGGGTGGCGATGCTTGTCCAGCTTTCTCTGACTTCTAAGAGGAACTTCTTTACTCCTCCATAGGTGGGGTCCGTGAGCTCTAGATAGACCAGTAGGCCGATGCAGATGAGACTAACGTAGAGCTGGGCTGTGGCTAGGGCCTCGCCGTATATGGCGATCATGGTGGTGGTGCCCAGCAAGGAGGAGCCTAGCACCGAGGACAGGACCGTGGTGCCCAGCACGGTGGTGCCTAGTATGACGGTCCCCATGATCGTGGACAAGCCAGAAAGCGCTGGAGAGACTCCAAGCAATATACTAACGAAGATAAGAGCTAAGTAGACGCCCAATAGGGCGATCAGTCTTTTGTCCAACTTCATTGGAATCCTCTTGTATCTTATGTTTTACGATAATCTTCTTATAAAGTTTATCGTGAAATTCTGAACAATCTTCCTGACTTTTAGGTGTCATAGAGGAGGCTCAAACGTATGCATCCAAATAAATACGCTCTGCTTCCCTCTCTTTTCTTTGCCGAAAAATTGGCAAAAATGGTCCATAGTCTGATATAAATTCAGACGTGATTTCAGGTTTTAATCTATGGAATTTATCGAAGTCGTTATAGTTTAATGTATTTCCGTTAAGTTCAGTGGTTTCATTCGTGCAGAGATCACAATGTCGCTCCACATGGACCATGAAGGATTAATTCTACTTAGATGCCTCTGTCTTCTTCGAAATTCGGCGTGTGGACTCAACAATTGATGGGTCTAAGTAAGGTGTTACAAATTAACCCTCAGCCTTTTAGATAGATTCCCTAGATCGCTTAGAACGTACACAAAGGCTAATCTTCGCCACTTGCCCCATCTTTTCTCAGCGTGCTTCCGGACGAGTTCAATGGCTTCAAGTTTTGGTGGCATAGGCTCCTCGAAAAGGAAGAGCTTCCAGAAGATTTGGGCGCTCCAGATGTCGATGGGGAAGGCTTCGGGATGGGGCAGGATAACCTCTGCTGAGTATTCGCCTATCCCCTTCAGCTTCATTAACTTCGCCTTTGCCTCTTCAAACGGCATCTGGGCCAGTTCCTTTAGAGTAGGGCATTTTCCGTTGCAAACAGCCTCAGCGATGGATTTGAGGTATTCTGCTCGGTATCCCACCTTGCATTTTTCAGCCAGCTCCTCTGTTGTGACCTTCGTGATAGTTTGGGGGGCAGGCCAAGTATAGGTTGACTTGCCGTCGAAGGACAGTTTTTGTCCATAGTTGGTGATGATGAGCCTGAGCATCTGATCGGTTCGTTTGATTGGGGCGTTCTGTAGGGTTATGGCTAGTATAAGAGAGGGAAAGATGTCGGAGCGCAGTAGGGCGCCCCTCTTCATCCCGTACAAGTCCTCTATGGCATACCTTAAAGCGGGGTCTTCTCTAGCCTCGTCATAGAACTCTGTCAAGTCCTCATCTAAGCCGGCACACTCTACAACCATGCCTGAGGCTTCCTCCATCTCGCTGTCCCTCATTTTTTGACGGGAGAAAACCGTGGCCAACACCCTCGTTCGATCCACGCTCCCCAGTGCCTCGATCCTCAACCCCGTAACAGCCTTTGATGAAAGTCGTAGCGCGACCCAGATTCTTCCATTCGAAAAAACCTCCAGGGGGTTATGCCAGTACCAGCCAGCGGGATTGTGCACCGTTAGCTCAAAACTGTAGGGGGGAAGAGCCTCTAAGTGAAATGAGGAGACGTGCATAGCCTATGCCGTCTTTCAATGCTGCTCTTTCAGCCATTGAGCAACCTTTTGAAACAAGGGACTTGGGGACATGTCTACAACAGGGACCATGATCCTCTCCTTGGTCTCGATCATAGAGCGGTACTTAGGCATCAACGCATAACTCACAAACGCCCAGTAAACTCTTTTGTCCTCTATAACCTCCCTTGCCGCCACCTCGGTTGAAGTCGGTAGGGGATAGTAGATAAAGGCCACTCCCTCAGCCCAGTAAATGCCCGTTGGTTTTCCTCCAGCGGCCACGTTGGCAAAGCGAGCTAGGTCGTCTGGCGTCGAAAACGGAGTGCACTCCATGATCACCACTTCCTTAAACGGCTCGTAACGAATAACCACGCCCTCCATACCCAAACCTCCAACGCAACTGTTACCATGCCTGAACTACTTTTTATCTTCTTTGCATAACTCCTTTATAATATGTAGTGAAAGTCTGCAAGATTTATGTGTGAAAGAGAGTGCATGCAATCAAAGGTTGGAATGAATTATGGCGACCGAGGAAACTCGATGCGACATCATAGGGGGAATTTTGGAAGACCTTGACACGGCCATTGAGGCCTTAGAGAAAATCAGAAAGAAAATGAAATGGTTTCATGCCAAGACTTTTCGTCAGACATAGGTTTCTACTCCCTTATGTATCAGTTTGTACAACAATTAAAAGAAGCCAAAGAGAAGAGTTAAGTTAGTTGACATTATATACTGGCGAAGAAAGTATCTTAAAATTACGCTTAAGGTGAAAGGGGCTTCGCCGGGATGATAAATCGCAGGTGGAGGGTCCATTTGTCTAGACATGAAATAATGTGGCTTTCCATCAACGTGACAAGCGATCATGCTCATGAAAGCCTTCGAAACCTGATTAGAAAAGATAGTGGGGTCCCGATTATCGTAACCGTCGCCATGGCTAAAAACGGCCATGTGTAGCCTCCGGTAATGGTGAGGAGGTAGGCGAAGGTTAGAGGGAGAAGGCTCGCTCCTAAAGCGCCAAACGTGTTCAGAATGCCGTTCAATTTTCCGACTAGGCTTGGTCCATAGATTTCCAGCACCACAGCGAAAGAGGACGAGAATGCGAATTGGAGGAAGAATCCGATCAGGATTAGGCATAACGCGATTCCTGTGGGGCCGCTGAGGAGGCTGATCATGGCTATGGCGATGGCGGACGGCGGGAACCCCATGAGGAATGGTGCCTTCCTTCCAACTCTGTCGCTTGTCATGCCTCCCGCCGGCATACCCACAGCCGTTGCAGTCTGCAATAGGCATAGGAGGATTCCCGTGGACATTTGTGTGAACCCACGAGCCTCCATGAGATATGCGGGGGTCCAGGTGGAGACCGCTGTTAACACGCCGAGCATGAGGAAGGCAATGTAGTTTAGGACCCATACCTCCCTGCTCATGAGAACGACTCTCAACTTCATACCCTCCTTGGGCGCCTCCCCCTCTGTGGTGGCGGTATTCAATGGCTTGGCAAACATCCAGAATGTGAAGGCAGCGATGAACTCGATTGTTCCTGGGATGATAAAGGACCAGCGCCACTTGTATACGGATTCGATTACTGGTGTTAAGAGGAAGGCTGCAATGCCTCCAATGGATGTGGAGGCTCCATATAATCCAACCATTTTTCCTCTAAGCTCCGGTGGCGCATTTACGCTGATGAAGGAGGTCGCTGGTATGAAGCATAGCCCCGATCCTACACCAAACAAGAGTCTACCTAGGAGAAGGAAGTCGAGGGAGGGGGAGAGTCCGCATAATATGCTGGAGGCTGAGCATATTAGAGTTCCGCATATGATGGGTAGCCTCGCATCGTATCTGTCGGAGATAGCGCCAGATGGAATCTGCAGTATCATGTAAGATAACGCGAGAACACTCATGGGAAGCGATGCCTCAACGTACGTTAGACCCATGTCAGACATGAGCGTTGGGATCAACATCGGATAGGAAAACCAAGACCAGAAAACAGCGAAGATCATGAATGAGGTCGCACCCACGAGAAGCCACAAAGAACCGTGAATCTCTTTCGGACTTTTTAACGGCTGGTTCTTGAAAAGTTTACCGGACATTCCCATGCTTTGTCTCCGTTTTCATTCAACAGGAGAAAAGATGTTCCAAGAATTGTCCTCAAGACGGAAGAGGCTTTGCTGGAATACTTAATCGCTTCTGAATCTCTTTTGCCAACCCTACCGCGTCTCCGATTCGATAATTATCGGTTATGACTAGTTTCGGCTTGCTTTCCTTCGCATACTGGAGCAGTCCGTTAAAGTCTGAGTGGTCGCTTAAGGCAATTACATACTCGTTCTCGGCTATTTTTCGGTAGGGCTTACTAAATTCCCAGCCACTCACACGAATGCGGAAGGCATCCTTCCCCACGTATTGGCGGGAACCCATGTGATAGAGGGCAACGCATGGAACGCCCTCCCGCACCATTACTTGAGCGTCTTCGTCGCTTGATAAGAGGCACCCTCCAAGCCTCATCCCGTGCTTTTCACAGACCCTTGAAACGTGAAAGATCCTTTCCGGAACGATGAACGGCACCTCCACCTTTGCATCGTTCAAAATTTGCATAACCTCCTGAAGCTTTCCGTGATAACCAAACACGTATACGGGACCCTGCCTCAAGCCTTCTTCCACCAAAGAAACAAGCATGCCCTCCACCATGTTATTGAAGGGCCTAACGTGAGAAGGGTTTCCATAGGTAGCCTCCATGACGAGGATGTCGGCTTCGATTACCGGAGACTTGGGTAGCCGAAAGTCGCTGGTGTATAAGATCCTCGTTCCATCAACGTCTTCTAAGAGAACCTGAGCCGCTCCAAGGATGTGATCCGCGTAATGCAGGGTCAATCGCTCATCCTCGTACGTTAGTGTCTCTTTATATTCAAGGGTTTTCACTTTCCCGGCAGTCAAAAATGTTGAGCCCTTCAAAACTTCGATCAGGTCCTTTGTGGCTGGGGTCATCACGACCGCCTCACACTTTTTCAAGCTTTGCTTCAGGCCGATTGTATGGTCATAATGGGCATGGGTGACCACCCTTAAGGGACTGGTTTCGTCAAATGCGTCGCAAGCCGCGTACGTCCCTAACAGAATTGCTCCCTTCGTGGTTACGGTGGCTTTCAACGACATGGGCGATACCAACAGGTAGATGATGCGTAAGACTTAAACAATTTTCTCCAGTATATCAGGAGGCAGTCTTTCTTATCCCTTGTCCTCTCATTTAACACGTAATAAATTGCGCCTGCTATTAACCCTGCAACACCTATAATCAATGCTTGTGGTGAAGTGAAAAGAATGAAAACTAACAATGATAGGCACGTAGCTGTGCCTAAAGCTGGCACAACCAATGGATACACCCTTTTCTGAGCTTTCAACCGTAAAGCAGAGACATTGGCAATGGCATAGTAGAAAAGCATAGCGAATGTGCTTATGGCCACAACCTTTGTGAGGTCTATAAGTAAAACGAGTAACGTCATCAAAACGCCTACGATCCAGACGGAGTGATAAGGCGAATTGTATTTTGGATGTAGTTTTCTTAAGGCTTGTGGAAGGTCTTTTCTCCTCGCCATTGCATAAGCCACACGGGAGACCCCTAAAATGGAAGTAAGTAGAACACTTGCCGTTGCTAACAACCCTCCGAAAGAGATTATGTGGACTGCGACTGCGCTTCCAGTGGCGCTTATGGCTTCCGTTAATGGCGAATTTGAACTTGAGAGTCTAAATGCTCCTACAAGCCCAACAGCAACAATGCCAACAAGTATGTAAAATACCGTCGATATGACCAGCGACAACAGTATCGCTCGAGGAACGTTCCGTTTGGCATTTTTAACCTCTTCTGCAACTACCGCTGCTCTTGCGAAGCCGCCGTAAGCGAAGAAAATGTAACATGCACCATAAAGCACGCCAATTTCAGAAGGAGCAAATGGAGTGAAATTCGCTGGATTTATGTATCCTAAACCGAAAATCAAAAAGAATGTTAGAATAAACAATTTCGCTGCGACAAGTAAATTGTTAAGTAGAGCTGACTGGCGAATACCAAAGAAGTTAAGCGCCGTGAAACCTATGCAGAGAATAGCTGCAACCCATTTAGCATATAAACTTGGAAACAACGCTGTCAAATAGTGAGCAAATCCGAGGGAAACCGCGGCGCCTCCGAAAATGTTGGATAACATCCACATCCAGCCAGCTAAAAAACCTGCAAAGGGAGAAACCAGTTGGTATGCAAATTCGTAAACGCTTCCTTCTCTTGGCAGCCACGCTGTTAGCTCAGCAAAACTTAATGCGGTGAATAGAGAAACGATTGCTGCTATAAGCATCGAAATCACTATAGCTGAACCTGCTAAACCTGCCGCAATACCAGTTACGACGAATATGCCTGCACCGATGATTGCACCGACGCTTACGGCTGTAGCATCAAACAACCCTAAAGTTGGCTTTAGCCTAGATCCCTGAACGTTATCTCTATTCATGTGCATACGCATCCAGAGACATTATCATACATAAGTTTCTTAAACCGTTTAATCACGTAATCCACAATCTTTATTGCTTCTTGAGCATTTTTCCATCCCTTAAACTTTACCACTTATAAGGTCCCAGTCTCTATAAGTCTCAAAAATCTTGAATTTCCTTCAGTTTATGCTTATGAACATCATTAATGCCCATGTAGCCTTAAAATCTTGCATCATTTATATGCACAAAAAGTATTTTCGAAGTCAGATTTAACCGCTAGGCTAATGGCTTGCCATACTCTTCTAGGTAAACGATCGCCCCCAGTGCCTTCCTCGGTCTGGGAGGGGGAGACTCGTCTGGAACGCCTATCGGCAACATGGCTATCACCGCCAGCCTCTCCGGAACCCTCAAAACGCGTTTAACTTCCTCCTCATCAAATCCTCCAATCCAGCAGGTTCCATAACCCAGGGATGTTGCTGCCAAAACCATGTGCTCCATGGCGATCATTGGGTCCTGTCTGAACCATCTCGGAGAAGCGTTAGGGTCTCCGAGAGCGACAATAATTACGGGGGCGTCTGCGACAAACAGGTAGTTGTCGGTTGCCTCGGCTAGGGCTCTCTTTCTTTCAGCGTCTTTAACTAGGATAAATCGCCAAGGCTGACGATTGCCCGAGGAGGGCGCTAGACGCCCAGCCTCCAAGATCAACCGCAGCGTTTCGTCGGGAATGGTTTCTAAGCAAAACCTACGTATGCTTCTTCTCTTCTTGATCGCTTCCAAAACCTCCATTTCAACCACCCTTTCCAAACCATTATGACACAGTAGAAAATAAGATTTAGGTGTTATAGTAAAACCACCTATACTGAAATCCAAGATGAAGTATACTGACACAGAGGTTTTCGAATTTATCCAAAGAGCTGTTCTTGGGTGAAATAAACATTCATGATAGAGCCCTTCGGTTGGAGATAGGTGAAGAGAGATTTGGTTTTGAAGATGTTACGGAATTCGATATATTACTAGAACTGAATAATATATTAAATAGTAAGACATACTATATACTTTTGTGGTTGCTAGGGGCACGATCGGTATGCTTAGAATTTGCGGAAATTGTACCTACGCCAGCGATCAATTAAAGCATGCCGAAATCCGATTCCTAGCCAAGGTAAATTTTCAGCAGGGCGGTTTTTTAGCTAAGAGACGCGCCAATAATCGTGTAAAGGAAAAGAGGATGCTCTGTAAAAAAGAAAACGTTGAAGTGAGCAACCTAGAAGAGGCGTGTGCCTTCTGGAGAACGTGTTAAATCGATATGCCTGTTTGGATTTCGTACTATCTCGGTGCCTTTCTACCCTTTGATTTGCACGTTTCAATTAGGAGACTTAAGGTTTTTTATGTTATTTACAAGATTCTCGAGTTAGGGGATATTCTCGCTTTCTAATTTGGGCCACTTATCTAGAGGGCAGAGCGAATTTCCTTTTCGTGTAATCTGACGCCTTCGACCTGATAATGTAATTTAGGAACAACTTGAAGGGAAAGATAGTATCGTGATAAAAGAAACCATGTGAGGGCCCATAATCAACGTTAGTGCAAATCCAATCCTACGAACTGCCGCTGAACGATTAAGTCAAAAACTTTGCTTCACGTATTTATGATATTGAAAATTATTCTAGAAAAGAGTTCTACACAATGGTTATAAAGAGTATTGAGGATATAAAATTCAGGAGAGTATGGAGCGGGCGGGTCGCTCGCGTGATCTCTCAGTTTGTTTGTTAGCTTTAAAGGTTGAATTATGTTGATGAGCCTCTGAGCAAAGAGAAAGAGGTGTTAAGGGGGGTTAGTTTGTTTTGATTTTAAAGGAAAAAATTCCTATACTACCATCTCTTATGACGCCCATTATGGTTGCGTGGTTCGTACTGAGAACCGGCACCAAACCCTCAAGAGTTCTTTACCCTTGTCAAAAGACAACTGCCACCCTGTTGTTACTAAAACTTGGCTTGGTTTTCTCTACTGAGTCGATAAGGCATGTAACATCAAAGAAAACGGTTAAGATATTCTGCGTGTTCTCGTTGCTTCTCACCTTATCCTATGAACCATTGGAAGCGACCTATTATTATCTCAATTACTCCAGACTCAACATAACTCCATTGACTTTAAACCAAATGCAGTATGAGTTTCCCGTTCACGGGGTCGTGCGATTACATAGCATCCAAGCTACGAGCTGGGACTTCAAAACTGGGTTTTACTGGCAGTATGTAAATCAAACAATTGTTGACCAAATGGTGGAAGAAGGGGTTATGGCGTTAGTAGGAGTCTCGGATCCACGGGCTGCATGGAATATTATAATGTCAAACTACACGTTAGGGGACAAGGTTGGAATAAAGATAAATGGCAACGATTTCTGGAACACTAACGAGAACGAAATTGATACTCTTCCACAAGTTATCAACTCTGTAATAAAAGGACTTAAGAGCATAGGCGTTCCTGAAAGAGACATACAAGTTCTAGAGCCTTCAACAGGTTACAGGCGTTTATTCTACCAATATTATTATGACATCATACATGCTCTCTATCCTGAAGTTATTTTGCTAGACAGTGACGACTCAGAATTTGGTGGGTATCGGAGCGCAGTAGTACGCTTCCCCTATAAATCCTCTCATTATATAAGCGATCTTATTGTTGAGGTAGATCATTTGATAATCATTCCTGTGATAAAAGCTATTACTCCTAGTTTGGGTATCACCGGAGCCATAAAGATGATGCAGGGAGTCATTAGTTCACCTGGACAACTTCACGCATATTTAGAGAGAACAACGCCAGATAATCCTGACGTATTGATTTACCAAAATCCTAACATCATCACAAAAGTTAGGTTAATTGTTGCTGATGGATTATTTGGTGCATGGACGGGCATACATTTCTCGTTAGGTTTTCAAGGTGGTTCAGATGTTCCAAAGCCATGGATTACTTTCAATAACGGGGCTCCCAACTCGTTGTTTTTCTCTATTGACCCTGTAGCTATAGATTCCGTTATGTTGAGTTATGTGAACAAAGAATGGGATGCTAGAGGTTTCGGAAAACTTCCAGCCCCACAACTAATAGCGGGTGAATCCGCTGGGTTAGGGATATATGAGGAGCCACCCTTCTTAGAGATTGATTACGTAGATCTAGAACTTGGAGAAAATCCTCCAACACCCATCCCAAAGGGAATACTCAACGTTGATAGCGAACCCGATAAAGGCAAATTTGTTACTGTTGACGGAAAAGAAGGCTATACGCCGGTCTCTTGGGAGTTAAACGCGGGAAACTACACTCTTACAATAGACAGCTATAAATTCCTAAACTGGAGTGATGGCTACACCGAACCAATAAGAAACATAAGTATCGTGGAAAACGAAGCCCTTAATCTGACAGCCTTTTATGACATAAGAGGAGAGATGGTGGTGCACACGTACAAGGAAGTTAATGCGAACGTGACCATAGAAGGTCTGGAAGGAACCTACATTGCCCCATTCAGTATGAAGCTGAAGCCTGGAACATATACCATCACCGCAACCTTCGAGGGAGAAACTTTAACCCAAACCGTTGATATCGTCTCTGACGAGACAATAGTTGTAGAATTCTATTTCGGAAAGCAAGACGTAACGATGTACGCTAGTGTCGGTGTAGGGTTGGGAACCTTAGTTACCCTCCTAGCAATTATCCTTAAAAAGAGGTGGCTGACACTAAATTAGCACAATAAAACGCCTTAGAGATTTCTACTGGCTTACCATGCATGTGAGACCAAGGCGCTAAGTTTGTAAAGATGTGGTTCACCATCATTGTTATTAATGGACGTTCGTCACTTCTTTATAGCTTCAAATCGAGAGAGGAAGGTTTGAAACCAAAAACTGTGTTGTTTGTGTGTTCAGGGAACATTTGCAGGAGTCCCATAGCCGAGGGATTCCTAAAGAAAATGTTGAGGGATAGGTTAGGAGAAGCCTCTAAAGAGGTTCAGGTTCTTTCCGCGGGTTTAAACGTTTTTGAGGGCTATGCTACAGAAGAAACCTTCCAGCTGATGAGAGACGAGGGGGTGAATCTTTCAAACTTTAGGTCGAGGCATCTAACTTTGGAGATGGTAGAGAAGGCAGACCTCATCTTAACCATGCAGAGAAGCCATAAATTTCACGTTTTTGCCCTCGATCCAAGAGCTAGGGATAAGACTTTCACCTTGAAGGAATTTTCCGGAGAAACCGAAAAACCAGACATTGCCGATCCTTACGGCAGGGGAACACAAGCCTACAAAGCTTGCGCTGAGGAAATAAAAAGAAGCCTAAACAAAGCCTTTGAAAAAATTCTCAGATTTTAGGAAAGCGCGGAGATATCCACCGCAAACTCCCTCTTTTTCTGTTCACGAGTTTGGAATAGGAGAAAAATATGAGTAATGAGAGGGTTTGGAAGGTTGCTATAAGCACTTGTAAGGAATTATGTCGAATCAAAAAACATGGATTAGAGAGCGATTTTGCTACGTTAAGACCTTGGGCAAAAAGGGGAGTTATGAAAATTGGGAAAGATGATACCGTTGGGAATATCCCTAATCGATCAATCGAAAAATTAATATTCTGTAAAATAAGACTTAAAGTGGTGAATATTTTGAAGGTTGAAAAACTTTTAAAAGAGCAACACGAAATTTATGAAAAAAGAACACCTAAGTCTAAAGAAATACATTCGGTTGCAAAAGGATACCTGCCTGGTGGCGATACTCGCAGTATAACTTTCTTTAAACCGTACCCGCTATTTACCAAAGAGGCTAAGGGTTTCAGGATTTATGATGTTGATGGAAACGTTTACATAGATTTTCTTAATAATTACACGGCACTAGTTCATGGGCATGCTTACCCAAAAATTGTGGAGGCTGTGAAAGAGCAGTTGGAAAAGGGATGGCTATGTGCTACAGGTATAGAAAGTCAGTATAAATTAGCTAAAATACTCTGTGAAAGATTTCCTTCAGTAGAAAAAGTTAGATTCTGCAATTCTGGAACAGAAGGTACAATGATGGCTATACGAGCAGCTAGAGCTTTTACAGGTAGGGATAAAATCCTAAAAATGGAAGGAGGCTACCATGGTAGCCATTTGTCACTTGATATAAGCATACATCCAGAGGTTGATAAGGCGGGTCCTGCAGATAAGCCATTAAGTATTCCTGAATCTTTAGGAATACCCAAGAGCATAGTTAATGATACCATAGTTGCACCATTTAATAATAAAGTGGCCACCGAAAAAATCATCAAAGAAAACAAAAATGAATTAGCAGCCGTTATCGTTGAGCCTATGATGGGTGTCGCGGGAATGATACCGCCTAAAGACGATTATTTAAAATTTCTGAGGGAGATAACCATGCAATATGATATATTACTGATTTTTGATGAGATAATGACGGCTAGGCTAAGCGTGGGTGGCGGGCAGGAACTCTTTAAAGTCACTCCAGACTTATCGTGTTTTGGGAAGATGGTGGGGGGTTACTTCCCAATAGGTGCCTTTGGCGGACGTAAAGACGTTATGAATCTATTCTCTCCAGAAATGGAAGGCTTTATTCCTCACTCTGGTACATTTAATGGAAATGCCATAACAATGGTGGCGGGTATCGCCTGTATGGAATCGCTAACCCCCTCTGCTATTGAAAAAATAAATTCGCTGGGTAACCAGTTGAAGAAAGATATTGAGAAGATATTTAAAGAGGAAAATATAATTGGTCAGGTAACTGGTACTGGCTCTTTATACAATATCCACCTCACACCTATAGAAGTTGTAGATTATAGATCCGCTGAAACATCGAGTAAGGAAGTTAAAGTGCTACTTCACATGGCTTTAATTAATAAGGGTATTTTCATAGCGAAAAGGGCTATGTTCAATATGTCTACTGTAATGACTAAAAAGGAAGTTGATGCCTTCATTAACGCGCTAAGAGAATGTACACCTATTTTAAAAGCTGCGTCTTCGTAAACGAAAAAAGCTAGTTAAAACCCGCTTTTAGATGTCAGTAGTGATGTCCCCCGATCTGGGACATCTAAGGTCTGATTTCTTCCAATAAAAACTATGTATTTCGCAGCTTATAAGACCGTATGCAAAATAGTTCTAGAGTTTATTTCCTGATCAACTTCGTCCAAAACCGTTCACCGATTGGAGTTTATTTTCTAAACAAAACTTATAAAAGAAGTTTACATGAGATAATATTGCGTAGGAAGTGAGAGATTTTGGCGATTAAGGAGATGCCCCTTGAAGAGAAACACGATAAGCTCCTAGACCAATACATGCTGAGTGAACTTATGAGCTATGCTCTCCATAAGGAACTGGGAACAATGGATAAGCGGAACGACATGATGTTAAAGGTATGGAAGAAGATGCTCCCAAGCTTAATGGGCATAGCACTTAAAATGATGAAGACAATTGCTCCTGTCACGACGTTCAAAAAGATTGTCGACGGTTTCGTCTCTTTTGGTCAAGTTACTATTCCGCTGTCAAACATAGAATTAACTTGGGTCTCGGACCGTGAAGCAGTTATAAGATTTAAGAACTGTCCTTTCCTCGTGAGAGGAAAAGAGTTGGCGAAAAAAGCTGGTCTTGACATTGACCCAAAGGAAATTTGCAAAAACGACCAAACATACATGCCAAGAATGTTTGAAGAGTGGGGAATAGACGTAACTATGGAGCTTGAAGAAAACGGATGCCGAGCCACGGCAAAACTGAAATAAGTTCACCTAAATCTTTCTCTTTGAGAAATGTCTTTAGGTCTTTACCGTAGAATTCTAGGAACTTCTCCAATCCTCTTTTGTAAGATCGTCTCGTTTGTGGAGATACGAGGGATTCTAGGAACGTTTTCATCGTATACGTTTCTATCACTCCTAGAAGAAATTAGCCTTATGAACCCCAGATACTAAGTCCTAGATCCCCCGCAAACTTCCCTCTTTTTATTTTAGCGAACATAGCCAAGCGGGGTTTCTGCTGAGAGTCAAGGTATTTAAGATGAGATGGATAAATTGTAATTGGTGCAAGAGATGGGCTTCACTTACGTAAAGGTACAGGTCGCTAATCCATTAACCCCAACAAGATCGGATGAAGTTAACCTATTAGTGGATAGTGGAGCCATATTCACTTCTATACCTCGCAGTACGCTCGACAAGCTTGAATTGAAACCTATTGATCGTGAAAAATTAAGAGTTTATGGAGGAGCCATCGTAGAACGCGACCTTGGATGGGCCATGATTGAATATGGTGGAAAGCGTAGAGTGGTTCCAGTGATTTTCGGTGAACCAGAAGACACATCGGTACTTGGAGCAACAAGCTTAGAATCATTGGGCTATCAAGTCGACCCAATAACAAGAAAACTAAAGCCCGTAGAATTATTAATGATATAGACATGCGTTGTTAGGCACAACTTATCCTAGGATTTATGCGCGGTGCTTAAGGGTAAGTGGAAATGCGGGGATATAGAGCATTTAGAGAGGTTTTAACAAATCATGCGATAGTGGAGATATCCCCCGCAAAGTCCTTTTTTCTGTTGTGTGCGCGTGTTCATTTTTCGAAAGAAATAATACAGCCGTTGCGTTGACCTATTGTTGGAAGTTTGCCTTATGCCCGCTAATCTCCCAGCAGAGGCTAAGTACAAATGGAGAGAAGCTTCTCAGGCAAGGAGACCTGAAGAGAAAATGGAGAAGCTGCAAGAGTTCCTAAGCCTTGTTCCTAAGCACAAGGGCACAGAAAACCTGCGAGCGCAGGTTAGGAGGAAAATTGCCGTACTTCGGAGGGAGATTGCGGACAAGAAACGTAAGAGAGCTGGAGTAGGCGGGCCGAAGTTCTTTGTCGAAAAGGAAGGGGACGCCCAAATTGTGATTTTGGGACCCACCAATGTTGGACGAAGCAGCCTTCTCTCTCTTTTAACCAACGCCAAAGTGGAAGTTTCCAACTATCCCTATACCACCAAGGAGCCAACGCCTGGCATGTTTCACTATCAAGACCTGCAGTTTCAGATGGTGGAGGCGCCGGCTTTAGTGGAAGGCTCGGCAGATGGGGGAGCTCGGGGACTCCTAACCTTAACAGCGGCAAGAAACGCAGACGGCCTCCTTCTCATGATCGATTTATCCCGAGACCCAGTTGAACAACTCTCTCTGATCTCGCGGGAATTAGACAAAGCAAGAATTCTCACACGAAAACCTAAGGCCAGAGTTGAGATCGAAAGGAAGTACCTGGGTGCAGGATTAAAAATCATCGTGTTAGGACGCCTACTCGACTGCACTTTGAAAGACCTAGAGCAGCTTCTCAAAGGCTATGGGATACACGATGCTACGGTTAAGATTCAAGGCGAAGCCTCTATCGACGATGTTGAAGACGCCATCTTCGAGGGCTCAGTGTATAGACCTGCTATCATTATAGCCAACAAAGCAGAGATTCCCGACGCTGCCGAAAGAATTGAACAGCTAAAAGGCTTTGTTGGAGAGGAAATGAAAATTCTTCCAGTATCTTGCATAGCCAACTTCGGACTAGAGAAGCTTGGCTCTGAAATTTTTGAGATGCTGGATGTAATTCGCGTCTACACCAAAGAACCCAATGAGAGATTTCCATCCAAGAAACCCTTCACCATCAGGAAAGGCTCCACCATTTTGGATTTGGCAAAACGGATTCACAGCGACTTCTACAAGCAGTTTTCCTACGCAAAGGTGTGGTCAAAACGGCTACGCTTCAGTCCACAAAAAGTCGGGGGAACCTTCACCCTCGAAGACGGTGACACCGTGGAAATCCACACAAAATAGATACTGATTAATCTATTTGGAAGAGATGTCTTTGAATTTTTCCGAAGCGGGTGCTCCGCCTATTCCCCAGTGCGATTTTGGGATCTCATGCACGATTACTTCCACAGCCTCCTCAGGGATGCCCAAATCTACGAAAACCTTAGTTATTTTTTGGATCAGAGTTTTGGCTTTTTCCTTTCCGAAACCTTCCCAGACGTTTACATGAACGATTGGCATTTTCTAAACCCCTAACCGTAATATGTTATAGAATATTAGACGAAACTTTATATAAATTTCATTCTCCAGCCTTAAAATCACAAAATCGTCACGTAAAAAGATTATACAGAGAGAAGGGTTAATGTTCTTTAGGGAACGGAAATAACCGGTAAAGTCAGAGGTGGGAAGGTTTATAGTGAACTGGAACACTTAAAAATTGGGGAAACGATGTGGAGGAAAGCGACATCGTAGGATTTTTAAGGGATCATCAAGGACAAGCCTCCTTAAACGACATTTCTAAGGGTTTAGGAGTTCCCAAGTATGGCCCCAACTCAGCTTACGCGATGCTTCAATCCTTAAGGTCTAAGGGTGTTGTGGATAGGAGGGGGGAGATGTGGGTGCTCCTCGCCCCCGAACCAGTCATCTCTAGAGCAGTTGCGCCACCACCGGCCCCTGCAGAGGAAAGGAGGCCAGAAGTCGCTCCTGAGGTTGAAAGCGTCATGAAAGCTATGGCAAAGACCTTGGCCGAAGCCATGAAGGGAGCTAGAGCGCCCTCCGACGAGTGGGAGCTGGCCACAAGGCCCATGAAAACCGAGATTGAACGGAAGGAGGATAAGCTGAGCACCCTCGTTCTTCGCCCAGACGCGGCTCCTGAAGCGAAGAAGCCGCTGATAGGGTTGGCAACCGGCACCTTCATAGATCAATTGTTTTTGACGCCGGAAGGCCAAACCTTAAACGGGGTGCCCATTTGTGGGCAGTTCGCGATCACCGGGCTTCCCGGAGCGGGGAAGTCCATTTTGGTGGAGGAAGTCGCTGTTAGGGTGGCGGGTAATGGAAGAAAGGTTCTTTACGCCACCGCCGAGGACACTTGGAAGAGCGCAACCCCACGGTTTGACCTGCAATCTCGTCTGAAACAGAAGGCAGACATCCTAGGGCTGGACTGGGGCAAAATCATGGAAAACCTATACATCCTTGACACAGTTTTGTACCCCGACTTGAGAGATTGGAGCACCTTCGCCGAAACGTATCGCTACGTGGTTGAGAGGGAGAAAATAGAGCTCGCCATCATAGATTCGGTGACGGTTCTCGAAGCCTACAGGGGCGCCCTAAAATATAGGGTCATGGAGCTAGCGAGATACAACCAGCTGCAGGGGGTCACCGGGCTCTACGTGAACCAAAGGAGCGCGGAGAGGTGGGACAGCTATGACATGGCTGGAGGCATAGGCCTAGCCCACAACCTCGACGGAACCATCATAGTGGACTACGGCCGCATCTACTGGGAAGATCAGAAGGTCGACCTCGAAGCTAGTAGGGGAGAATTCGTGAGAATCGCCAGGGTTTTAGACTGCAGAATGTGCAACTTTGAGCGGAGAAGAATCCGGATCGACATCACGCCTGAAGGCTTCATCCAAGCCCTTGAACCCATTCCGAAACCTCCGAACTGAGACATGCGCGCAGTAATGTTTTCCACATTTTTCCATTATTTTAGCCTATCAAAATTGAGCGCGCGCCTAGAGGTTTTGCCGAACTTGGTCGTAGTTTTTATCTTAGTTTACCGATCGCAACTAGAGCACTTGATTATTGCTAGAGATATGCCTTTAGAAACCACCCATGTTTGAACATACCATATTCCCATTAGTTGTTCACCAAGTCAACTATGATAAATAATTGTAAAAGGACTTACTATCGGGATTGAACAATCAAGGATACGTATACACAGAAAAAAGAGGAAAGATATTTTCTTGGTGATGCTTCAAGCTATTTCTTCATTTTCTGATAGAGTTCTATGACCTTCGCTGATTCAAATATGGGCACAAACTTAAACTTCATCTCAGGCGTGTAGTGAAGCACGAGGTTTGTCAGCTGCTCTGGAGTAGCGTTCTCGTACACTGTGAAGCCTTTATGTTCTCCACCTATTCCATGCGATGGAAAGAGTATCTTTGGAAACTTCTCAGTCCCCTTTTCTCTTTCTGCCATGGCCTGCTTGTATTTTTCAATTACCTTATCGAAGTCCTCTGGGCAGTACTCCCAAAATCCTATGTAATTCAATTCCTCACCTCTCCCTTTCTTGTTGGTACTTGTATAGCTCCCACTTATTTAGTTTTAATGCGCGCATAACGTTTTAATCGTACGAAAAGTTCAACTAAATAGGTTAAGAAAATGACGGTAGTGAAGCCCCCCACCTTCGAGGAACTAGTTCAAACGTACGGCAGTCCCAAAGCCGCTGTACAACACCTCATAGAATCAGGCTTCACTCCAGAACAAATTGAATGGAAGTGGGCTGTTCCCTACCATTTAATACGTTTATTCATGGCACGAGTACCGCTGAAAAAACCGGCCCCCTTTTCAAGCGTTGTGAAAGTGTATGAACGCCTAGCCGTTTTGAGAAGCAAGAAGGGCAAGGAAACGGAACTCGCTAAATTCTTCCAGCGAGAAGACTTAGGCTTGGAAATAAAAACAAGACTAGCACTGGGAAACCTCACAGAGAAAAGTCTAAAAGTGGGCCCAGGCACTGTGGAAAGAGCCATATCCCTCGCCACAGGAACGGCCATACGCAAAGTAAGAAAACTACTTGTAGACTACGGCGAACACGCCGAGGTAGCCTTCCTCCTGAAAAAACCGAAGAAAGAAGAATTAACCGTGGAGGAGGTTTACGAGGCAATCAGGCTTCTTACAAAAATGGCGAAGACTATGGAGAGGAATCTCCATATCTCCAGTTTGTTAAGGGTTGGCACACCTGAAGAGGCAAAGTATATAGTTCGACTTCTACTGGGCGACCTGAAACTGGGCTACTACCAGCGAACCGTAATTCGAGCCGCCGCAAGAGCCTACAACGTTTCGTCGGAGCTTATTGAAAGCGCCTGCGCCATACTCGGAATAACCGAGGGCATAATACTTGCGCCTAAGGGTGACCTAACGCTTTCCACCATAAAACTGCGACCTGGACAGTTTCTTAAGCCTCAACTCGCGCATTTATACGAGTCCGACAAAGTGGAGTATCCAGTTCGAGCTGAGTTCAAACTGGATGGAAGTCGATTGCAGATTCATAAATGGGGAACCCAAACGTGGCTTTTTTCAAGGAGGGCAGTAGAGAAGTCGCAGACTCTACCCGAAATCGTGGACATTTCCAACACTTTCAAGGCGCAGAGTTGCATCGTTGACAGTGAGATTGTCGCCATCGATGAAAACGGAAGATTTCTCCCGTTCCAATATTTACTCGAAAGAACTGTTCCAAGAGAGCCACCCAAGCAAGGTTTAGAGCGAAGAAAAGAGAAGATTAGAGTGACTATCCGAGCCTTTGACATTCTTTTCTTGAATGGCAACGAGCTGATGGATTTGCCCCTTTCGGAGAGGAGGGCATACCTCCTAGAGGTTATTCCACCCGAGTATGTTGTAGAGGGGAGCGACTGTGAAAACGAAGTTGAATTGATGAAGTTTTACGAGGAGGCCTTGCGTAAGGGTTTGGAAGGCATAGTCGTCAAGAACCTAAACTCAACCTACGAGGCTGGGCAGAGAACCTACACATGGTTGAAGCTGAAGCCTGAACGCGACACCATTGACTGCACGATTACAAAGGCTTTGTACGGGAAGGGAAGGCGAGCTGGACTATACTCCTCATTTTTGTTGGCGGTTCGAGATCCCAAAGAGAGAAGGCTCTACACCATCGGAAGGGTCTCCAACCTGCCGGAGGACGCCATGGACGCCCTTCGAGACGTGGTGGAGGAAACAAGGATCAGCCAAGACGAAGAGGGGGTCTTTGTGAAACCATCGGTGGTGGTTGAGGCCACCTATCAAGAGATTCAGGAAACCGACGAGTATACCAGCGGCTATGCCCTGAGGGTTCCGAAAATCGTTCGATTTCGACCAGACAAGAAGGTGGAAGAAATCGACGACCTCGAGAAGCTACACAAACTACATGAGATGCAGTATGAGCGGCATCCATTTCAAAGCTTATAATACCCTTTTTCGTAAACCACTCAGAAACTAACATCACTACACTTTTCAATGGGCCTTGGCCGCGCCTTGCGCTAGCTTTGAGGTTGCCATTATTATCAGCCCGACGACTTCACCCTTTTCGTCCAGTGATGCCAGTGTTAGCCCCTTCTCGTCAAGTGGCTTATTGTCGACTATTCTCGACTGTTTAAACTTGACGTAGAGCACATCAGCCTCCTCGTCGTAGCTTATTGATGTTATCTTCTTTGTGGGTAGCGGCTTTTTAATACGTGTCAGGGCTTCATCAACTACCTTAAACGGGTCTATAGCCATCCTCACCTTAGCCTTCGCCACAGCTTAAACCTCTTCTCAAGCCTCTTATCTGATATTACGAGGGCGGTTAATATAAACCCGTCTGAGGGAGAGACCTCCCTGTAATGGACGACCATATTTCTCGCCAAGCCAGCTTCAACGAGCTTTGGGAAAACTCCTACAGCCGCATAGTTTGGCTCCATGGGTGGCGGGGCAAAATAGAGTTTAATAGGCTCTGCTACCGTTAGGAGGACTTCCTGTTGAAGGGGCTCTAGCTCTCTATGGTACTCAATTATGTGGAGCCACCTCTCCTCGGTCAGCCTTATCGTGACACCGTTGATTGACATCACTACCGCAATTACATTTGGCCTTGGATGCCACGATATTTTCAACCTTTCGTCCCACAACGATGTTGCAATTTCAGCTACTTTTTACACCAACTTTAAAGCTTGAAAAGATAATAGTTTTATGCACTTTATTGGTTCATCACAACCAAAAGTCTAATTGATTAAATGACCTTTCTTCCCCTAGCTTTCAAGTACAGCGGATGATAAGGTATTCTTGACGTGGAATAATACTGTTTTACCCGCAACCCTAAGGCTATTTCAATGAGTTCGGGTATCGTCTTATACTCGAACTCTCGGGTTGGGGTTCCCCACGTTATTCCTACGCACGTCGGATCCACATAAATGAAGAGTTTCTTTTCCCCATACGTGTAGGAGGCTTCGTTGGGTCTACCATACTTGGGTTTGTCCTGAACTTTGAAGGGCCAGATCTTGCATGCCTTGGGCTTCATGTGTTGCAGTCCGCACAGCCACGCGTCTAAAAGCTGGTACAAGAAGACACAGGTGTCATCGCCCTTTTTCTTTAAATAGAAATTGCTTATGCCAGGCTCGGTGACCCCCACCCCATAGTTTCGAACGATGTTAACCCACTCATTAAACCCGAGGACTACGTGAAACCCTTTACAGCAAAGACCGCAAGCAACACAGCTCCAAGACTCAACGTAACTCCAAGGAAGGGGGATCACACCATCACCCGTCTATGAGATAGACCTGCTCTCGCTAAACTTGAGCATCGGCTTCTGTAAAAAATCTAGATAAGTTGCCTTTTATAAACATAATCCAACAACTTACAATGTATTTCTCTAAGGTTTTAGCCTCGCTCGTATTCTAGGCTTAATTGACTGGTCTCCACCAATCTTTGAATCAAGCATCAAGCTTTAAAGCAGGAAAAAGGACAAAGTAGAAATTGAAATTAGGTTACAACCTTAGATACCTAAGACTTATCTTTAGAGATTAAGACAAAATGATTGATAATTTCAAAATTGTCAGGTTATCCGAAGTGTTTCACTTAATCTCCTAGATTGTTTCATAAAATACTTTAGTTCAAACACTCGAAAGAAATTCCGTTCCTAATCCCTCTTCAAGTATTTGTCTTATCTTGGCGACAAATTCTCTTGCATCTGTCAGAGCTCTTTCTGCAAGGCCCTTCTGCATTGCAAAGCTGGTGTCATACGATGCTTTCTCTCGCTCTTCCTTTTTCTCTACAAGCTTCTGCACATCTTGTTTTGCAAGTCTTCCTATCAGGTCCAAGGAAACCAAATGATGCTCCCCTAGCCTCTTCTTCTTGTGAAAATAATGGTAAATGAGAGCGCATACAGTTGCAGAATGAATTTCTCCCTTCTTTCTAACAGCAGCCAATGCAGACAACGATGCTTGATACATTGCGTAATAGCATATTGTAACAACCCAATCAAAGAAGTTTTCATCATCATACCTGAACTCAAGCTCGCCTTCATGCATCCCAAAAATTTTGTTCGCTAGGTCAAGATTGTGATAAGCTTTTTTCAAATGCTCCAATACATTTTCTTCTGCAATTCTCCTTGAAAGCGTCTTGATAAGAGAAACTCTTGAGCTTTGAAGGTAGCGCATTGACCTCTCACATATCCTTGGGTCTCTCAGCCAATCTTCCCAAGTAGGCTGCCTAGGCATTAGATCACCTTAGATAGCAAATGGTAGTATCTTCCTTCTCCAAACAGAACAATACCATCCTTTAAAAGGTCTATTGCGAACCTTTTCTTGTCCTTGAGGCCTTGTTCAAAATCTTTAATGCTCATAACAACTGTAGCAAGCTTACCTGGATGCCTCCCACCGACTTCGCTGGCAAGATTATCTATTGAGTTCATCAACTGCTTAAACCTCTGCTCATCGTAATCCGGTACCATCACAAGAACATCTATGTCGCTTCTCGGAGTGGCCTCACCCCTTGCTACGCTTCCGAATAACACTATTGATTGAACCTCGGGCATAAAGTCAGAGGCTTTTTTCGTAAAATCTTCTAATATCCATGCAAGCCTTCTGTTTTCCCTAAAGAACTTTTCGCGCTTCTCGGTTTCAAATAGCTCGCACAACTTACGTGTCTTTGGGTTGGCCAGTTTCAGTTTGTAATACTTCTCTTGTCCCTCCATCTTAAACTCCAACAGACCATCCTTCGCCAATTTTCTAAATTCCGAAGAAACAGTCCCTAAACCTACCTTTGATAACTTAGCGAGTTCTCTAGTGTAATACCATTTACCCAAGTCCTTTGTCATGGTCTTCAGAAGTAGGATAACCTTGGGAGTGAGCGTCTCAGACATGGTTCATAATTAGGCACGCAAGCTTAAAAGCGTTCGGTTTATAGAACTGGCGTTCAATTTTTTGAACAAGTTTATGGCTTACGCGTAGTAGCAACCATAGCCAAAAACCCTTGTTATAAAGCGGAGATAAATCTGAATGAAGCATTCCAATACAAATAAAGTCGGTGCGTGCAATGCTTATGTCGTATCCGGATTACCTATCAAAACCAAAACCTGCGACTCAAAAATTGACGTGCTCAAAGAAATCATGCGGGCATGGGGCATGAACCCAAAGGAAATCCTCGCAAAGAAGCGCTATAACAGCGTCACCGCATATACGCAACGCCTACCTTTTGTAAACGTATATGGTGTGGGATGGGTACCCTAGCTTCGGGTTTTCGCAAAAATTGTTAACTTTAAAGGGCTTCCATCCGAGGACTTCGTAGTCGTGAGAAACCACCCGAGTTCCACGCCTAAGCTCTGACTCTAGTTTTGGTTTCACCTTCTCGTTCGCACTGGTTGTGAGATAGAGAAAGACAACGTCAGCTGGGCTCACATTCACATTAAACAGGTCGCTCTGGAGGATCTTTACCCTGCCCTGGAGGCCGAGCTCAAAAACCCTATTCTGGGCTTGCTTCACCAGGTCTGCTCTCAACTCGACCCCCACCGCTGTAGCGCTAAATTCTTGGGCAGCCATGATAACCACCCGACCATCCCCGGAGCCTAGGTCGTAAACCACCTCGCCGGGCTTCAGTTCAGCGAGAGTAAGCATTTGACGAACCACTGGAAGAGGACTACCAACGTATGGCGCGATGAACAAACTCAGCCTCTCCTTGCGCGTTTTGTTTTAGACGAGCGTGCTTATTTCCTTTTCGAATTTTGGTTCTGTTGCGTAGTTAAGAGTTGTGTTGCATTTTAAGGTTTGGCTTTCTTCAAACTGTTGCACTTTGGGGTTCGCTCTTGATTAAGATTTTCTGCTGATTTTTGGAAAACGATTTAAGTAAGATTTACTCATTAAGAAGTTTGAGGAAACAAAAGTGTGGTTAATTTATGATAGCATGATGCTTTGGGATTCTGTCTTGACAGAAGCTTTTTCTCGTGGTGAAATAAGCGAAGAGGAGCTCATATTGTGGCTTAGTTATTCACGGAAGTATCAAAAAATGCTAGACCATTTGTTTGAAATAGCCAAGGAAAAAATCTACCGGGATGAAGAATATGATCACTTAAAGAGTGAGATAGATGGTTTGGAGACGGACATAGGAAAGGTGAAGAAAAAGGCGATAAATAATCTCATTGGTTCCAGTTTTCCCTCTAGCGAAAGTGTGGTCATCTTTGCTTTCGGACGTATATATGAACAGTTGGAACGCAGACTTGCTAGAGTTCTTCTAGAAGAAGATAGATTCGACAAAATCAACTTTAGAACACAATACCCCGATGCTGAACTAATAAAAGGTGACAAAAAAATTAGAATAGAGTTTGAACTAGAATCCAGAGATTTTAAAACTCATTCTCACGAGGAAAAAGAATGTGACCTAGTAATTTGTTGGGTGCACAACTGGGAAAATTGTTCTCTAAAAGTTTTTGAGTTGCAGAGCCTAAGTATGTATGAACCTGAAAAACATTAAACCTTAGTTTGCAACACTAATCTCGTTTATGCAACAGAACCCGAATTTTACAGGTTAAAAAGAGAGACTGATTTGTAGGGGAGGGTGTCAGGCAACATACACGGTTCTCTTTGGTGGGGGCCGCCTGGATTCCCCGCATTTCCTACAGCTCTGGGAACAAAGCTCAAGGTATCTTTCCTCACTTGCTAGAACCGCTTCGGCAGCTTTGCTGCATGTGTCACTTGGCTCTATGCAACCTGCCTCCTTACACAATTCAGCAATTAACCCACAACAATCGTGGGCGTCCTCTGCGTTAAATGCCACCCGGTGGGTCCGTACCAATAGACAAAGCTCTCTAGCTAATACGCAAGTTTTAATGTGTCTGAACTGGTTTATGGCACGCTCCCGCATCTCTCGACGACTTAACTCCAAACCTCTGCTCTCCAACAGTTTTCACATACTAACCAATTTCTCCCTTTTAAACGAATAGGAATCTAATTCTGAGGTAGGTGATGAAAACCCTTCAAAACCCTTGATTGAATTAAATCCTAAAGTGGCCGCGGAAATTTGAGGGGAGAGAAGCTTTCAATGTATAGTCTTATAAATTCGTGACGTGTTGAAACATTGGGGAAAGCGTGAAAATGGACTATGAAGAAGTTTGGAAGGTGTTGGCCGACTTAATTACCGATCTCCGAAAGAGGGGCGAAAAAATACCAGCCAATGTAATGAACGATCTGCGCTCTGCCAAGACCATGATACAAATTCTAAAGGCTGACCCCACCCACATCGAAAACCTTCCGAGAATTGAGACGTATCTAGGAGACGTGGAATCATATCTCATTTTTTCAGCCCAAAACAAATTTGGATCAGACTATGTTGAGCAGTGGATGGAGAAGCTTGAGAGAGCTAGGAGGGAAATCCACGAAGAAGAAGGGAAGGTCGCTTCAAGATTTGTTCCAGGACTCCCTCGAGGTGAACGCTGGGTGCGAATTCAAATTTCGGAGGATTCCCCTCAAAAAGATATAGAAAGGTTGGCCGAGGAAAATAAACTTTCATACAAGATGCAGGAGAATGGGTATATGTTGGTCTATGGCGATGTTGAAAAGATAAAAGCTTTTGTCGCCCAGATGAAGAAAATCTTTTTCAAGAGAGGTTAATGTTGAAAGCACACGATCTTTGTTATTTGCCCGAATGGGATTGAAAACTTTTGAGTGTTCGCTTAAAGCATGTGAGGGGATGTTTGTGTTGGTTGGCCTCTTAGACCCATTAGAAGTAAAGGGATTGACGCTTAAGAACCGAGTTGTGATGCCTCCTATGTATACCGGTTTGGCTACCACCGAGGGAGCTGTAACCGACGAACTCGTTGAGCATTATACGAGACGTTCCAAGGACCTTGGCCTGCTGATAGTTGAGCACAGCTACGTTTCACTTAATGGAAGGCGCAGTGAAAGGCAGCTGGGTATATGTGACGACGGTTTAGTTCCTGGGCTGGAAAAACTTTGTAGTAGCGTCCATGCCACGGGCACACCAGTTTCGATACAGATCAATCATGCTGGAAGAAGAGCCAGCATGGAAATCATGGGGACTAGGCCTGTTGCTCCATCACCCATCGCAGATGCTCGGGAGCTACGGCTTGATGAGATTGAAGCCTTAACAGAAGCCTTCGCCGTGGCGGCTGAGAGAGCGATGCGGGCGGGTTTTGACGGCGTTGAACTTCACGGGGCTCACGGCTACCTCCTCAACCAATTCTTCTCACCCCTAACCAACCGACGACGCGATAAGTATGGAGGTTCCTTAGAGAATAGGATGAGATTCCCCCTAGAGGTCGTTGAAAGGGTTAAGGAACGGGTTGGAGGAAGACCTCTCCTTTACCGTATAGGCTCAGATGACCTACACCCAGAAGGAATCAAGATCGAAGACTCCATGAATTTCTCAGTGAAGCTAGAAGAAGCCGGGGTAGACATAATCGATGTCTCCGGAGGCTTATGCGGAGACGGAAGTGCCCAGTTCCAAGATAAACAAGGTTACTTCGTCCCACAAGCCCAAAAAATCAAAGAAGTGGTGAACGTACCTGTCATCGGCGTGGGAGGAATTACGGACCCAAAATACGCAAATATGCTGATACAGGAAGGACGCGTTGACATAGTGGCGGTGGGCAGAGCGCTTCTGAAAGACCCAGATTGGGGGACAAGAGCAATCAAAACCTTGAAGACAAGTTAGTTCTTCGAATGCTCTTCCAGCAAGGGCGTGCAAGTTAAATATAAAATGTTTGTAATTTGATGTTGGTTAAAGGGTGAAGTAGAATGGGTTTGAAGGAAGATTTGAATGAAATGGCAACGCATCTTGAAGCCGATCTTTTCGGAGTTGCCTCTGTTGACGACCTCATTGATGCCCCGCTAGGACACCGCCCTATGGACATCCTACCAAATGCGAAGTCTGTTATTGTTCTTGGGATGAAAATGCTTGATGCTCAGACGGATATCCTCCCAACCGATGGAGATTTTTTCGGAGCATCTCCACGGCAGGATATGTTTAAAGGGCACAGTGGCTTCATTTCACAGGAACTTGACAGGGTAGGATATGCCATAGCGAAGTTCTTAGAGAAGAGGGGTTTCAAAGCTTATCATCAGATGGCTTCAATTGGTGGAGTGGATCAACGTTATTTGATGGGTTTATTGTCGCTAAAGCATATGGCTGTTCAGGCTGGTCTCGGAGTTTTTGGGCGTCATAGCTTGCTTATAACCCCACAGTATGGTCCTCGAGTTCGGTTAACTGCCATAGTAACCGACGCGGAACTGCAACCGGATACGCCCATAGATAGGGATTTTTGTAAAGGTTGCGAGAACGTGTGCATATCCTTGTGTCCAGCGAACGCCTTAAAGAACCCGATCAACGATTCTCCCTACGAAATCAACAAGTTCGCATGTTCCCAATACCTAAACACTCGACCAACATGTAGTGTATGCTTGAAGGTATGTCCAATAGGAAGTCAACGCATCAGATGAGTAACTCATAACCCTTTTCTTTACAATTTTAGTTTAAAAAACCGATTGCACGCTATTTCTTATCGAAAGCTAGTACTCCACCTGCTGCGAAGTTTGTTTTTGGGAGTTCAATGATGGCAATACTTGTTCCTTTTCTGTGTGGCTGGTAATTAACTGAAGCAAAAACAAGAAGGTGATGGAAGGGCGATCAGGGAGGACGTTGGTTTGATAAAGAGAATAAGCCGGAACGACTGAAAGCAAAGTCGCCGAATTATCGTCCTATTCCTTTGACCCTTAAAGCCTATTGTATGGGTGTTCTAGTAGCTGGTTTGTTTTGGTTTTATGCCGAGGAGTTTTACGAAGTCGGCTTGTGTAATGGTTTTGACGTAGTCTTTTGCTCTTGAGTTAATGAAGTGTCTATTGTAGGTCACGAAATAGTCGGCGTTTGAAAGTATAGCAGATATTAGATGCGGTAAATCCTTATCGACAACAACCCCCTTATATCTACCCATTTCCTGTTTCACTTTGTCCCTCGGGACAATCTCAAGGTTCGGCAAGGTTATTAAGTAGTAGATTTCGTTTGTGGCGGTTTCCCTGTCGTATCTTCGTGAAAAGTATTCTCTCAGCTCTTCCAAAGTCAAATACGAGATAATAGGGACAATTTTGCCTTCTTCGGCTAAGTCTAGGATTATTCGTGAATTCGATTCTTGTCTCTCTTTGCCGAAAATGAAAACGTTTGAGTCTAGGTAAGCTCGAATTCTTTTAAGACTCAAAATACGCTTTTCCCCTACGCCAGAGCTCCTCTCTAATCTCTCTTAACTCCTCAACTACTTTATCAGGGTCGGGGGTTGGAGTCGCTGAAGACCTTATGGCCTCTTCCACGCGAAGCCTGTAATAGCGATAAGGCTCAAGCAAAAGCCTCTTTGACTCGATTAACCGCCTAACAGCATCTCTAATGGCCTCGCTTCTGCTTTCATAAAGCCCAGCCTTCACTAGGCTATCGATTTCCTCGAGGAGTTTTTTCGGCAGACGCAGGGGCAAGGCAACAGTCTTCATAAAGGCACCAACAAACAGTATACTAATCATCCATATAAACGTATACAACTGAATCGACCCTTACCAAACCCCTTCGGGTTAAGCTTCCTAGAGGCCAAAACTACAAGAGGAACTGTGATCAGGGGAAATCTGTTGGGCTACTTCAATTTGGGAATATATAAAAGAAGGGGAAAACTAACAGTCTACTGCCTTGAAGGCGTATTTAATAAGGGATAGCGCTATTAAAGTTCCAATCTACAAAATAGAAAATGGGAAGTGAATTAGGGAGTGGTTTGAATTGCGTCAAGAGGAGGAGAAGCTTGAGGTTGAATATCGACCTCTGAAGAAACTAGTAGTTTTGGAAAGTGTGGAGATGCCTCAGAAAGAATTGCTTGAAAGCCTTGTTGCGCAGATAAAGTTATCCGGGCAACCTGTTGCCCTGCATTGGGCAGAAGGAATCGTTTTTTACGCCATCCCTCTTGATACCCAAAGTGACCTCATACTTGATGAAATGCTGAAAGGCACCGCCTACTGGGCAAGTGTTTCCTACGCGAAAATGCCCAGTTATCAACCCGTCGCAAAAATTGGCGGCGTAGAGATTCCGGTAATTAATCAGAGCCGCTCCCCTAGTATAAGACAGATAGCAGAATGGCTAAAGAAGAGGTCTGGAAGTGTATAGTCGCGCTATAGGGGTAATGGTCCTAAAAGAATGGAAGAGAAAACCCCACTGATGGAAAATGTTATGCACCTTGGTCGAGATACTCGAGACGATGGTTTCTCCCGGGCCACCTGTTTCCTGTTTCACTTTATCGCGGGGACAATTTCATGGTCAATGTGGATTTTTAATCTGTCTTTATGATTCATAACTACTATTTTGGTAGAATCAATTGGATACGTGTACAGAATCACGCGAAATAAAGTAATATGAGTGCATTTAGGTTAAATGAATGAGCTTGTGGTTGTTGATTAGCCTTGCCAGAGAGACGAGGTAAGATTTACCATGCCCTTGATCATCCTGTCCGTCGTGAGATTGTGAAGCTCTTGGGCGTTCAGGGAGACCTCGGCTCCTCTGAGCTCAAGGAGTTCCTCAACATTGGTCCTGGAAAACTGTATTATCATCTAGAAAACTTGGGCAGCTTGATTGAGCAGGATGAGGAGCGGAAATATAGGCTAAGCGAGGAAGGAAAGGAAGCCTACCAGCTCCTCATAACTGGTGAAATCCTCCCAGTGAAGGAGAGGGTGAAGACCCCAAAACCCTTGCCCCGTTTTATAAATGCCGTCAAGTTGACCTTCCTGCCCAACTGGCTTTTCACTTACCTTTACGAGAACCCGGTTCGACACGTACCTGAAAGCATTATCTTGGCTTTGTTTGGGGGCTGGCTGTGCTACGTTTCAGGTCTTCAACCCATCATACTCTTCTTTATAGATCAGATTCAAGCTTGGTATTGGACGATCGCCCAGTTCCTGATGGGATGGCTGGTCATCTACGGCCTAGCAGAGCTCATATGCTTGGGACTTTTCCATAGAAAGGGTGGAAACATTAGCCTGTTTGTGGGCTCCGCCCTTTCTCTCGTCCCCCTCATCCTCTTTGCGGGCTTATGGCTCTTGAACGGGCAGTTGGACTGGAGACTAGAGCGTGTATGGAGCGGATGGCCCATTCGATGCTTGTTGCTTTTCTGTCAAGGATGGACCTTCTGTCTACTCGCTGCCTCGGTGAGTCAAGCCAAAAGGCTCACTATAGACAGGGCCTCAACTGTTAGCTTCGCGGTGGCGTATCTCAGCATCGCCCTGTACCTCTTAACCCGAGGAATCTGGTAGTCAAGAAAACTTGACCTTTATAGAGTCAAGGAAAATTGAATATTTACATTTCAAGAGTCAAAAAACCTTGAAAAAAACGTTTAAATAAAGAAAGAACCATTTTTTAGGCGTCAAAGTAGAAACAAACGAAAGAGAGTGAATCTATATGAAGAAAACTTTGGCAGTACTTCTCATCGCAGTGTTGATGCTAGGGACCTGTTTCAGTGTGGCAACGGCCTCTATGACGTTAGTGGCTGGTTTAAGCTCCAGTGACGACGAGTCTGGGGAGCAAGAAAACTTAGAGGAAGAGGCAAAGAGAGCAATTGAAGAAGCAGAAGAAATGATTCAAAAGACAAGCGACAAGATTGCGGAGGTCAGCGAGACAGTTGACGTAACAGACGCGAAGAGCCTACTGGATGAAGCAAACGAAAAACTGTCGCAGGCTGAAGCAGCATATAACGCAGATCCAGCCGACTATGAGGGAGCCAAACAATTTGCGGAAGAAGCTGAGGACCTGGCGGAAGAGGCAATTGATCTGATCGAAGGGCTCTTGGAGGAGTTAGGAGAAAGCGGGCCTTCCGGTGACCAAGAAGAAAACGAAGTTGAGGAGAATGGAGAAGAGAAAGACGAGGAAGAAAACGAGAGGGTAGAGGAGGAAGAGGCAGAAGATGCCATGGAGGCAATTAGAGAGGCGGAAGAAACGATAGAAAAGGCCGATGAAAAAATCCGGGAAGCGGTAGATAATGGCCTCGATGTAGAAAAGATCGAAGGTCTCTTAGACTCGGCAAGAAATAAGCTTCTAGAAGCTCAAACGGCGTATAGTGATGGCGATTACGAGGTAGCCAAAGACCTTGCAGAAGAAGCGAAAGAACTTGCGGAAGAGGCAAAGGACCTTGTCGAGGAGTTCTTAGAGAAGTTGAGAGAGATCGAACATGCTGATGAAGAGGAGGACGAGGAAGAGGACGAGGAACTAGAGATGGAGGAGGACGAGGAAGGCAACCTTCAAGTAGCGTCTGAAGATAATACAATTGAGTTTAAGAAGGATGAGCCAAAGCTAGAGTTCGAGTACTTCGCAGAGGGAACCGAGATCAAATTTGAAGCCAAAGACTTCGCCCTAGTCGAGTTTTACAACTCAGACATAAAGCGATGGCTAAAATTCGACGAAATTGACTGGGATGTTACCTTTGACAAGACGGATGAAGGAGACGTAACAGTGACATACTACGCGAGCTCAGATGAAGATGGGTATGAAATAACCCTCGTCATGCACGTGTACCAAAGGTCAACCATCGGATCTTTCGCGACTCAAGAGGGGACCGTGGTCTTTGATGTGGATGGAGGCGGCGACGAGGTAAAATTTGACCTTATCGTGAGCCAGTGGGCATGGAGTCCTGATAGTGACGCTGACTCAAGCAAACTCGCCTTGTATATGAAAGTGGAAACCGAGGCTGAAGGACAGATCGCATTAGAATCAGCGGGCATGAGCGAAGACAAGATAGGGATCAACCTCGATGACATCGAGATAAAGATAGCATGGGTTACAGAAGCGGAAATCGTCTCAGATGGCAGCAAAGAATCGGTGGATGTCAGCGTCGATTATAGGTCGGGGGAAATAAAGTTCGACGAAGAGGAGGTCGGTCTAGAACTGGAAGTCTACTTCAAGTACCCCTACTTTGGAGAAAACGAGCTAGTCCATGACCCAAGCATCGGCATCGAAGACGACCCTGTACTCTATGTCTTCACCCTGATAACCCCAGAACTCCTAATCGGCACCGGAATCACAGCCATAGCCATCGTAGCAGCCGCCATCGCCCTAACTCGACAAAAGAGGTTATCATCACTTGAAAGCGCACGCTGGTTTAGAGGTGATTTTGTTGGATGACGTATTCACAACGAATTGGTGCATTTACAGAGTGTACACCCCCACAACGCGCAAGGCCAAATGTGAGGAGCATCGTAAAAGCTCGTGATAGATCGAGATAAGGCACGCTTATGAGAGGCAAGAGCAAGTTGAAGCCCTCAGAATACGTTAACTACCTACTCCATTTGCTTAGGTTGGTAATAGCTTGATTTTCTATGACATCCATGGCATAGTGAGAGTAGAATCCCAGATTCCTCTATATGAGTTGGAGTTCTTCCGTAGCGATAAAATTCGGAAACCAGACATAATTGTCGAAGTGGCTAAGAAGGATACTTTGGGCTTCTTTCCATCCTGTATCGTTAAAGATCGAGCATTAACTTATACAGAACATTTTGGGTCATTAGGCGCGGAATTCTCAATAGACCTTTCGAATGAACTCAAGGTTTTCGTTAGCAATCTTCTTGCTAATTCAAGAAACGTCCTTTACGTTAACATAGTTGAACCATTGCTTAGGTTCGTCTTCGCCACTAAGGGATACGTCCTTCTACATTCAGCATGTCTTTCAATAAACGGATATGGCATCCTCCTCTCGGCCCAGCCTGACACAGGCAAGACGACAACTGTTTTGAAGATTCTCCAATCCACAAGTTGCCTCTTCCTATCCGACGACATGACCATTCTAGATCCCTCAGGAAAGGCGAGTTGCTTCCCCAAACCCCCGACAATCAGCCGCCACACTCTTGAGGCCCTTGGATGCGACTACGGCAAGCTATATGGCCTGCCATTCCTTATCCTGCAGAGTCGCATCCACTCCCGAGAGGTGCGCTGTCTGATGCGAACCATGGGAAAGACGCGGGCGCCTATTCTCACTATAAACGCCCTAGGCCAGATCGTGGTTCCGCCGCCCAAGCCTCCAATTCTTCTCCTGGTCGATCCCCAACGTGTGGCCCAAGACTGCCAGGTTAGCACCCTTTACTTCATAGACCGCGGGAAGACTCTTCTTAAGGAGTTCACTCTGGAGAGAGCCCTGGACATGTTAGAGGCTAACAACGACGAAGCCTTCAACTTCCCTCCTTACAGCCGCATCGTCAGGCACATAGAGATTGCGGGGCTCAGCTACCAGGTACTCAGGTCTAGGGAGAGAGACCTACTCAGAAGAGCGCTCGCTGATGTACGCTTCTACTACCTTCGCTTGGAGGACTATTCCTGGCATAAGTATATCGCAAGCACCCTTGAGGCATGTGGCTCACCCCTAATACGAGGAGACGCACATGTTAAGACAGGCAGTTAACCGGTTGAGGGAGCACTGGGTTCTACTCCCTATCCTATGCATCGGTACCGCCTTTCGGACCTGGGAACTGACTAAAATAGGCCTAAGGGGGGACGAAGCGGTCTACGCAGGCCAAGCCCTCATACTAGCAGGTCATCAAGAAATGAAGCGCTTCTTTGTCCTAGCCTCCCGCGGAGTCAGCAACTTCCTCCTTCATCAGGGCCTGCAAGCCCTGATCTACTCGGCTCTGGGCGTATCCGACCTAACGACCCGCCTCCTGCCTGTGATACTTAGCATGCTGACGGTAGTAGTCGTCTACTTACTGGGCCGCGAGCTTTTCGACCAACGAATAGGCGCCGTCGCCGCCTTCCTACTAGCTATCAACGGGTACGCCGTGTCTTTGGGCCGCCTTGCACTCCTTGACTCGACAATGACCTTCTTCGTGACCCTCTCCATGCTCTGGCTTGCCAGGTGGACTAGGACGGGGGAGCCCAAGTGGGCCTACCTCCTAGCGGGAACCGCTGGCTTAGCTGTGATGGCTAAGACTCCAGCCATTTTTGTGATCCCTATTTCGCTTCTGATAGTCGTAGTCACCAGACGGCTCGGTAACTTAGACCTTCGCACCGTGGCTGGATCCAGCTTAGCGTTTACAGTTTGCATATCCCCCGCAATCCTCCAATTCGTATCTGATCCCTCCCTTCTAACTACGTTCTTCCTTCAAGGGTCCTCTCGCGTAAGCATGGCATCAACAACATATTATATCGACAAACTGGTCACCTTTGCCGGCCCGATCTTCCTAGTTGTCACCATCCTCGGCGTAGCTGTGGCCCTGGTTTGTAGGAAAAAGGGAGATCTGATGTGTCTCATCTGGGTAACGGCGGTGATTGGGTTCTTTCAAGCTTACCCCCTTAAGGGCTTTAACTATATTCTGCCTTTGATACCTGCAGCCTCGATTCTGGCCGGAAGGGGTTTAGTATCGCTGGTGAGGTCATTGAACCTACTTCCTTCTTTAGGCTTAAGGGGGAACCCGCACCTTCGGAAATTGGTCACAGCAATTGTCATGATCTTGCTGCTTGCCCCAGCCTCCTATTCGCTCGGCTATACGAGCCTTCATACAATAGTCTATGATAGGCCTTTCGTCGGCCTTAGAGAGGCTGCCTACTGGCTGAGAGACAACGCTCCTCCGGGAGCTGCTGCTATGACAATCTCTCAGGGTTCCGCCCAATACGTTCTGAGCTTCTACGCCAAGATCGACTCATACCCCTTTGGCGACTTCCTTCTTCACACCGTTCTTCCTGGGAACGGAATGATCCCGGGGGCTCCTCCCCCTGATCCCCTCATTCAGAATGGAACGGTGACGTACCTCATTCACTACGTGTCTTGGGGTGGAGACGACCCCATCCACATGCCGATGAAGAGTCCCCTAGAGGAAAGGTTTATAGAACTCATCCGCAAGTATCAGGGGCACCTTCTCCATGTAGTATACTACCAGTTCACCGGCCTAGACGGGGCCGAGATACGAGAGGCCCGCGTCTGGATATACAAAGTCGGCAAGCGCCTGCCGAAACCCGAAGTCGAAGTGAGCCTAGATAACACCACTCTCCAAGTTAGGGGAGCTGGATTCCTCATTGATTCCTATGTTGATGTCTACTACGGCCGCACCTTCCTCGGTCGATTCCCCACCGACGATATGGGCTGCTTTACTGCCTCCATTAAGTTTCCGCAGCGACTTATCCACGGCGACGAACTGCTGATCTTCGACCCTGGAAGAAACAGTGTTTCAACACCCTTGGACGGAGATTTAAGCGAAGGACAACTCACAACCGTGGGTGAGGAAGCATGAGAGAGTCTTGGAGACGCCTGTCGATAGTGTTGGTGGCTGTGGCCCTCTTTACCTCTCCCGCTTACATATGCGATGTGGCTAGCCCGCAGGAGTTGATAGAGGTTCCAAGGGCCTATCGAACCGTCACTCACTTGCATACGTGCTTCAGTCATGACGCTAAGTTCGGCTCAGAGCCTAGCCTCCAGTTGGCCAACTTGAAGCAACTGGGCTATCAGGTTGTTCTGGTTTCAGAGCACGATTATAGCACCATGGGGTCAGCCCAGACCGACTTCTCCATTCCTCCCCTCAAGAACGGGGGCTTCGAGGTCGGGAGTCCTTATCCCTCTCAGTGGAGACTGATTAGTTCTCCTAGGGAATCAGCAACCTACTTCAGCGCGACTGACCCCAGCGAGTCTTTTGAGGGGAATAAGAGTTTCCGGCTAGAACTGGTAAGTCGGGAAGAAGACTTCGACCTTCTTTCATGGGCATACTGGGAGAGGGGGAGACACTTCATTGATGATCGGCCTGTGGCGTACAACTTATGGCTAAGATTCAGCGTCTTCTTCTCTGAAGACAATGGTTCTTTCTCTGACTCTGTAACGTACATTTCTATTAATCTCGGAAGAAAGGACAACCCAAGTTTTCCTGAGGTGTCCAACAAGATCTCCTTCTATTTCTCTGAAGGCGCTTGGAAGGATGAAAGCATTCCCGATCTTCGTAATGGCACATATCAGCTCTCCGTTAGATTAGACTCCCCTTCGCTCGGAGAATGGAAAACTTACATGCTGAATATAACGGATTACACGTTCCGCTTCCTTCCTACGCTGGGAGATGTCCCGGCTAAGTACCTTATGCTTAAGCAAGTTACTTTAAATCTAGCCTCTAGGCGTGGGGCATCCATAGAGATATGGGCAGATGATTTTCAGGTCTTCTCTCGATGGACTTCTGCGGAAATGTATGATTGGTGGAGGAGAGACATTGAGAGCTATTCTGACATCGACTTCTTGGTGATAGCAGGACTTGAGACGTCTATAATGCCTCATATTGGGGCTTACGGCCTCGCCGTTTGGCACAACTTCTCTGTCTACGAATCGGTAGAGGAACGAGTGAGAAATATCAAAGCAGTCGGGGCCGTAAGCAGCCTCGTTCATCCTAAGGCCTCCAATTTCACCGCCGTTGCACAAAGCGCCGGCTGGGGCACGGAACTATTTGAGATCTTCAACACAGTTCATGACCAAGAACCCTCTATTCAGGTTTCGAGGCTGTGGGACGACTTCCTCTCTCAGGGCTCAGTCGTATTCGGCGTGGCTGGTTTTGATAGCCACGGATTGATAGGAGCACCTGGATCGCAACAGCCCGCTGTGATGAGCAACCCTGTATATGAGAACTTGGTCATAGCCAAGTCTCTCAACAGAGAAGAGATATTGTCAGCATTACGCCACGGCCGAATGTACATCGTGCGCTCTGACTACCCCCTCCGCATGTCCATCTCCGCGGGCTTGGGTGGACCCCAACAAGGAGGCGGAGTGGTCCATATATCCCCCGACACAGGTGTAGTCATTAATATCTGCTTAGAAAGTGTTTCTCCGGGAAGTGAACTCTTTGTCATCCAGAATGGCTCTACTATACTACGGATAGACCTAGAGGGAGAACAGTTTCGCCAGGAGATACGCCTGCCCCTTACAGACAAGTCTAGCTATTTTCGCTTGGAGGTTCAACACAATGGGGAGAGGATAGCTTTCAGCAATCCCCTGTTCTTCCGCCAAGCTACTCTTCCCCCGGATGTCTGGGTGTCCTTGGACCCCACCTCCTCATCCTCCAAGGTAACCTTAGTCCAAGGAGAGAATGATCAGGTTGAAGTTCAGCTCTATGGCCCCACGGGCTCAACCTCTTGGGTGAACATTCACATCCCGAGCGACCCCAGGAAGGTCTTCTTAGAAAACCTGGACTACTCTGGACGCCCCAGTCCGAATAAGGATGCCCTCTCGGATCAGGAGCATGGCTGGACCTATGACGAACATACCAACATGTTGACTGCGAAAATAACCCATCACGGTCTCGGAACTATACGCATCATCTATGGCGACCATGCAGAGAAGAGGACCCAGACAGCAGTTCTCTACGCTCTCTTAAGCATCACCATCGTGTTCGCCATCGCTCTGGCGATCCAAGCTTCTGCCAAAAGCTCCCGATCCTGATGCTACTTTCTGTCAGAATCCATACCAAGATTCTTACCGGGGTAACTTGTGAGGGGAAACTGCCTATAAGATTTTTAACGAAGCTCTTGAGGTTGCGGCTTGAGATAAAAAGAGGTTTGGCATAAATTCTTGTCTAGACAATGGTTTTCTTGGGCTACACTACTGAGTATGAACTTATCTCTGGCACTTTCAAATTCCACCCCGACACTTTTGAGCCCTTGGCCGCTTCGAGAGTTGGGTTAGAATTATTACCGCTGCTGAGTGGGAACATCTTCCCTTATTGGCGAATCCTGGGCAGTTGCAGGTTATTTTGCCGTCGTAGGCTTGGACAACGGTGTAAGTTCCGTGGTCTCCAACCACATTAAACCGCTCATGGTTGAGGCGTTCCACCCTTCCGCTTTCCAAGAGCCTTCGAGCCTTCTCAATCATCTTATCAAGAGACAAGGATCCTCACAACTCAACAATCTGCAATACCACATAAACAAGCTCTAACGCCGGCATATCATGAACCCACATTTTAATTTAGTTGAAACCGACTAGTAAAAATTGTGTTACTGATGCTCTCTTTTCATTCCATTCTTGTGATTATGGAAGGGCTCGGGAAAAGAGGAGAATTCAAGATCTTCTCAGCCTCCGCAAAGACGCCTCTAACCTTTTTTAGCCACTGTCATCGACTCATCGAAGTGTTCAATTTGTCCTGGCATAAAGCTTATAAAGTTTAACAAATTAACTATCGATCGCCGTGAATTTGTGTTGGAGGAAATATATGTCTAAAAGAAATAAGGATTTACTTCTTTGTAGAGAAGCCATAACAAAGGTGCTGGTCATAGCCATCGTTATCATAGTCGTCGCGGTTATAGGTGGTGCTGCCTACTACTTGACTATGCCCCGTCCGCCTGCGCCGACTCCTACACCTACACCCAGCCCGAGTCCGACTCCTACACCAACCGTAACACCGACAACTACGCCTACGCCAACACCCACTCCCACACCAACTCCCACACCTACGCCGACGCCCACACCGACACCTTCGCCTACACCGATTGGCGAATTATATGAAGTAGAGAACCTTAAGGACCTCCTTGACTTGGCTTCAGAGATGAGCTATAGATGGACGGGCACTGATGGTACGAAAACGGACATAACTTACAGGGTAGTCGGAGAGGAAACTGTGGAAGGTGCCATGTGTTGGATCGTGGAAGGCTCCGTTAAGAATGAAGAAGAGAACACCTTCACTGTCTGGGTTTCTAAGGAGGACGGCGTCGCTAAGAAGGTTAAGATGAAAGATATGGAATTCACCGGGGATATGGCCAAGCAGTTTTGGCAAGCGATTGGGGCGGCAATGATGTCCCCCTTCGTACTCGGAAGCGGTTGGCACTTATGGGAGATACCCCACATAACGGACCCTGCCTACGGGACAGTACAATACCTCGGTAGCGAACCACGTACATACGGAGAAACATCGCTTACAGTCAACAAATATAGTTTCGTGCCGGGAACGGCTTGGTATGAGACAGACCTGGATCACTTAGACTATTCCCTTGCGAGCGTCGACACCTACATGCTTATGACCTACTTCAAATATACGCTTAAGAATGGTGAGTGGGGCAGCTTCGAGTTGCTAGCGATAAAACTCTCCTAACCATAAGGTTGCTTGGGAAAAACAGATCAGAAAGTTTCTTAAGTTTGCTTCTCTATCTTTTGGCAGTCATTTCAATCGTGCTGCTAGGGCTTTTTCCACCCGTGGAATCACTACTCTTCTTTTTCTGCAGGAATTGGTTCGTTGAGTGAAGGGAAGGTCTGAGAGAGAACTAAAAACAAAACACGTACAGCAAGCGATCTAGGCTGTCGGTTTCTTCCAAAACAGGTAAACCTTTGTTTGTGTTAAGAGTCCAAGAATGCGCAACATCTTAGCCAATTTTTCAAGGCTAGCCGCATCCACACGGGCATTAAATTCTTCTTCCGTCAAATATGCTTGATGAGCCGCCGTGATGCGTTTTCGATGCACGCTTCCCGAGATTTCTTTCAAAACTTCCTTAACTTGTTGCACTTCTTGACGTGACATTTTTTGTAGCTTTCGTAGATTCATTTTTTCTGAGGTGAGGAAAACGGGGTTAAACCCAAACCCTCGTAGCCTTTCGACGACACCGACCAACTCACAGTTAGGTACGCTTTCCACAATTCTAGTCATTCCTGCTCTCTCGAAAAACTGTAAAAACTTTGGAAGGGAACCCAAGAGAAGGCATTCTAACTTTCCAAATAGGAAAACTTTTCTCTAAGTTAAAAGTTAAGATTGCCATAATCCATGATCACAAAATTTTAATGGAATAACATAGCATAAAATTCTCTCAAGGATGAATTATGTCCTTTTCAGATGAATTTAAAATGTATCGTATCATCGAAGAATTCTTAAGAAGAGAGCTGGGTTGTTATCAAACAGCTCAGGATGTACCTTTCCCCGACGGGAGCGGTCGAAGGATTGATGTTGTGGGGCTTGTTAGACAGGATGATGGGGGAGCTTCCGAGCTCATAGCTGTAGAAGCGAAGCGTGGCCTATCTTGGGAAGATATCGTAGCTGCGATTGGACAGGCTGAGAATGAGAAGCAATTAGTCCATGGGATATATGTTGCTTTTCCCAAGAATGATATGGAGGCAAGCCCTGAAAAAACCACGAACATAAAGAAGGACTGCCGAAAAAAAGGCATAGGGGTGCTGGCCGTTTCAGAAATATCTTGTGAAGCTCTCCTTTTGCCCAAAAAAACATTACCCCAACCGGACCCCAATAAACTCAGGAAGATGGTCTCCAAATTTAAGTATGAGGTAACTGAATTTAAGGGCTTATGCTTCAAGGATTTCTGTCGTGTTAATCTATATTACGACGTCCCATCTGAATCCCACATTGCGGAGAAAAAACTTGAACGTTTAGTTAAAGAAGTCGTTGAGTGGCTAAAAACTCAACAATTAAAGACTACCGTTCCAGGAAAACTGGGCTGGAAACAAAGTGAATGGGGAAGGTATATAATCGGTAATGAGGAAAGTGGTGAAATTAAGGGAATTCCTTTCATCATCAAGATGAATCATCAAGGACTTGCCTTAAGGGTAGAAGCGAAAAGACACGGTTACACTAAGACTGATTTGGATAGGATTATTAAAAGGCTAAATGATGATCCCTCGTTATTGAAGGAGAACGTGGATAAACTTTCAAGGCTCTCAGATCCCAAAAATAGCTATGCACTTTGTCTTGTTTTTTCCGATTTTTATGGACACGATTTCATTATGAATTTACACTTATGGGATCCTGATAATCCTAACATATTCTCTTCATTCTTAAATGTCTTAAATCTATCTCGTGAAAAATGTGCTGGCACCCGCTTTACGCCTTATATAGTAATAGAGTTCAGATACGACGTATCTGAAGTGCTATATAAGAAGAAAGATTTAGTTGAGGATATCGCGAAAAGGGTTCTGCAACTAGAAGAAACTACCCAGCTCTTTTGGACGCTTTTGAAATACGAGTGGGAGTAGTTGCTTAAAATTTTGATGCTCTAGTTCTCGACGAAGGTAAAGTTTAGCAAAAATCCTGAAAAGGCTAAGCTTTCTGACGCGAACGCAGGTTTACTGTTTTGGAAAAATGCGTTCACTTTTCTCATTCGGCCTCATTGTTTTTTCCATAACTTCATCGTTTTAGGATGACTCTATGTGAGCCCGAAGCTTTTCCTTAGAGCCTCTTAACGTTTTGAGAGCGACATCAAGCTTGGCTGAAGAAGAGAAAGGACGCTTTGCTACGTTGTGACGATTTAGAACACGTCTAATAGTTGAGCTTGAACATCCATATTTACGTGCCAGCTGACTAAGGTCTTCACCTAGTCGATAATCTCGAATGATAGCCTCGGCATGCTTTTCTATAGGCTCGCGGTTCTTATACCAACGTAATAACGCCTTTTCCCTCTGCTTCGCTAACATCTTATTTCTATAGCTAGGGTCACGCCATTTCTCTTCAATCAACTTGGACATCCGTTCACGGTACTCTTTTGACCCGAAAATGGGCGGATTATTCTTAGCCCAATTTAAAATCTCTAGAGCCTTTTCCCTCTTAATGATAAGGTACGGTAGAAGAGTTTCAAGCAAGCTGATCACTTGTTTTCTTTTGTACAAACGAACATGAAAGCATGTTTTATGTCCTAGCCTACCCTTTGGAGAGCTGGTGTAAGGCCTTCCTCCAATTAGAGTTGTTACATACTTTATGAACTGTTCATCGGTGCCAGCTATTTCCATACCTACATGTGTGTTACCTGTTTTGTCTTTATACATAAATAGGCATCCCTCACCATCAATTACCCCAGCTAGATACCCTTTCTCAGCTTCCGTTAAACTTTTCAAATTTCTGTTCACCCCACCGTGAATCGGTAAATGTTTCCTTTAAGAATTAGCATCTGCACTTCTTAAATTCATGGTCCAATTTCCCGAATTAGATAAAATGCGGTCAAACCTAGCCCTTTTTTATTTTCTGTCATAAGACGGGTTTTTCCAAATTAAATAGACTTTTGTTTGAGCTAGGAAGCTCAGAATCCTGAGCGTTTTCGCTAGCTTCTCTAAGCCAGCTTCATCTATCGCCTTCCTTGTTTCCTCCGGCTTTGGAAAGACGCTCCTAGTCTTTAACAGACGCCTTCCATATCCCCGTTCACGTCTACACAAAACCTTCAAGATGACCTTTACGTCTTCAACCTCCTTTTTTGACATCTCCTCCAGCGTTCGCATGCTCGCTTTCTCGCTCGAAAGCAGGATTGGGTTGAATCCTAATGATCGTAGCTTTTCAATAGCGTTCAAAACATGCTTTGACGGCGTTGACTCTGCAATCTTCTGCATTCCTGCTCTCTCGAAGAAGCGGTTGTACTTGGCCATCACTGCTATGGTTTCAACGTAGGGTTTACCTGCTAGGGGGAGAGTCTCCGCCACGAGCTTCACTCCTAACCCTATCGTGCGATACCTGGGGTGGACAATGACTCGTGAAATTCTGGTTAGGTCTCGATTTATCTCTTGAATCGTTAATTTTCTCTCAATGGCCTTGCTTCTCCCGAAGGTTGCGATGGCTGGGGAACTGTAAACGATCACGCCAGCCGTTTCTTTGTCCCGCTTTAGGGCAAAAATCTTCTGGTGAACAATTGAGTGGGCGTTTCGATAGTGGAAACAAGCCAGTTTCTCATAGTCTTGCCTGGTTCCTTCCTCAATGCGCATTTCTCGGGTGAGGGAACACGTCTTGTTGATCTCGTTTGGGAAGTATTGAACGGTGATCTCTCTTCCAAAACGCTTGTGTATGTGGACCGAAGGCCTCAAATCCTCTAACAGGTCAGTGTGTGTGGTAGCCGCAAGGACCGCCTTCCCCTCCTGTCTCGCGATTTTCTGCACGTTAAAGGCCACGATCTTGGCGGTGTCTCGGTCTAGGGTGCTGCAGAACTCGTCCATAATCCACCACTGGGCACCGCTCTCAATTAGTTTCGCGAGTCGATACCGATATTTCTGGCCGTCACTAAGCTGATCATAGCGGCGAACAAACAAGAAGGCGTCATTAAGGCCTACTCGAGAGAGCAGCTCGAGGCCCTCCTCAAGGGTTTTGCCCACAGTATCGATTAACGGCTTGTCTGGTTCGACTTGGATATCCGCCACGTCCACAGCTTCCGCTCCCAGATCCTTCTTGAAAGCCTTTAACAGCACGGATTTACCGGATCCGCTGTCTCCAGTGATGAGCACGATATCCTTGGGGCCGATTTTCAACTCCACGTTATCATAAATCGTGAAGTCTCGATATTGATCAACGCCAATGCCGAAGGCTTCAGCGACTTTAATCGTTCGATCCGTTATGTCGCTCCTAGTCTTGTAGGCAATATTGATCAGAAATTTCCCTGTTCGCCTATCGTAAACCCGGGCATATCTCTGAATCTTGAAATGTTCTCTGCGCCTCATTCAATAAGCCCTCACCAATTGCGAAGGAGCTGGTCTTTTCATTATGGCCACATAACAGGCTAAGGCAAGGGACCAGAGCATGTCGTCGTGGCTTCCGGTTGGGTGGTTGAACGTGAGATGTCCGCTTTTGCTATACTCATATTGCTGCTCGTTCATCTGCTGAGCGAGGCGGCGGTGATATGGCATTTTTAGGCGCTGCTGTTCCATGGCGATTTTCAAACAGCTGAGAAGTTCCTCCTTCGTGCGGATGGTGAAAACCAGCCCCTCAACATTCTGTATGCCTTGATCCTTGAGCTCCTCGAGAACAGGCTCGCCTACACCAGTTTGATCAACAAGAACCTTTTGGAATCGAAACTTCTTGTCGGCTTGAATGAGATGGCCTATCACGTTTGTGTATGGCGTTCCAATCGGAAACTCCATCAGATAAACAAGCTTTAGCAGGTCCCCTTCACGCTTCAAAATCGTGATCACAGAAAAGTCCTGCAGCTTTCCGAGATCGCAGCCGCCATAGTACTCTCTGGCTGGAACCTCGTTTTCAAGACTTGAGATAAATTCCAGTGTAGGATCCACGCAGCCCCGGATGAGATCCTGCGTGAAATATGCATTTGTAGCCTCGACAAACTCGGCCATATACTCCATTCTGAACGCTTGCTCAGTCATATTCCTGCGCATTTCTTCGAGGAACTCAGGCTTAATGAGTGGACACTCGCTGCTCTTCACACGGTGCACAGAATAGTTTGGATCCATAAAGGCTCGGTAAAAAAAGTGATTCCTTCCCCAGGGAGTTGAAAGCATAATAGCATAGCCGTCTGTGGTACTTATCATCGGAAAGAGCACCTGCGTGATCAGTTCCTCTGGCATGAATGAAGCTTCGTCGCAGACGATCATATGCGCCGTATAACCCCGAAGGAAATGCTCGCTACAGGGCAGGGCTATGATCTGGCTTCTGTTGCCCAGCTGGATTATTGTGCGTGTGCTACGAGCAATGTGGTTTTTGAGAATGGCTGTGCTGAAGATAAACATGCTTATGCTATCGAACATTACCATTGATTGACGTAAGCTCGGAGCTGTGATAAGCACGGTTACGCCAGGATTTGTGTAGGCGAAGTGAATTGCTCTCATTGCTATGGTTGTGGTTTTGCCTGATTGACGACCCATGCAAGCCACAAGGCGCTTAGAGGGGTCTTCCAACAGGGCTTTCTGATATGGAAATGGCTTCACCTTAAGGATTTTCTCTGCAAACTCGGTTGGACTCATGTCGGAGTAATCATAGCTTTTTCCAACGAGTCCTCGGAGCTTAAACTCAAGCTTATTCGCCTTTTCCAGAGCGGTCCTTCTGAAGCTCCTCCAATACTTTCTCAATCCTCTCAAGTCTACGCTCCACCTCCGCGTAGCGATGATAAGCCTCTAATAGGCCAGCGTACTTACTTGCAGCCATGAATATTATGCGGAAACGCTCAAGTCCCGCTTTAGTCACACGCTCGAGCTTGCAGAGCTTTTGATAAGCGTTAGACCATAGCTTCAAAACTTCTTCAAGACTGATAATGTCGATGGGGGTGATTTGTCCGACAATAACTTTTTCTTTTTGTCGGACAATAGAGAGCCTTTCAATCTGCTTAGCTATAGCCCCAGCCGTGCGTCCCTCAAACTTCCCAGACTGAAAAATCTGCTCTACAGTTAAGCCCTCTTCCACTAAATTTGTCAGAAGCCCATTTTCCTGCTGAGTCCATCGCTTGCCTCTACCCATTAATGATCACGCTCGCTGAGAGACGAAAATGCCTATAATGGTGCCGATTAGTCCAGTGATGGCGCTGAAGACCTCACTGTTCCACGATCTGAAGCATATTATGTGAATAATCTCCAACGTGGTTAATCCTATGAGACTGATGGTTGCGAAGTACATCATCCAAACTACGTGCTCGCTCGGCGGAAGTTCCATCTCCCGCTTCTTTAAGCGCACGGTTTTTGTTAAGGCCTTGCGAATCGCGTTTCTCATCTCTCGGTCACCTCGCTGATCTTCAGCCGCATGTGTTGGCCACGCTTCACTATACGGACCTGCCCCCTCTCCCAGGCCCCCTTCAGCTGTATAGCAAGCTTGGGGTCCAGCAGCCCACTACCCATCACCCTAACGCTCTTTGTCGCTCCGAGGAGGATGGCTGTTGCGTCGATGTCGAAGTCTCCCATGCTTGGCCAGATGAAGATGTCCCGTATCAGGACGATGTGTTTGGTTTCTTCGCCGGCCACACCAAAGAAGATGCCTACGGATTTCACGGGCACATCAAAAACGAAGTATCGCCTACCCCCCTTGGGCTTCAGCCGGATCTCTCGCTTAGAATGGTCCCACCAATCCACCTCAATTAAATCGCCAAAATTCAGCTTCGATAAATCAACCTCTCCCAATTTTTCATTCACCAATTTCCATTTTTCGCGTGGAAGAAGACTCACTCCAGTTTGTGGACGAGGCCGCAACGGATACAAACTATTTCGAAAACAGGCTCTGTGGGCTCCAACGGGTTTACAACCGCTTTAGTTAACGATGCTGCGCACTCCTCACACATCGTCGGTGGAACATAACCGGGTTGGATGCATTTCCTTATTCGAGGTCTGCCTCGCCGCTTCAATGGAGTGGGTCTCCTTCAATAAAAGCGAAAAATTATGTCCAAAAAATAGTGGTTCTTTGTATATCTTTGTCATTCAGTCAAAAACCACATGCCTTCATGAGAATCCACTATTTTTTGAGCTTTTAACTGAAAAAGAACTCTACTGATGTGCCTACTGGACATTTTAAGTGCATTAACAATTTCGAAAAAATGCATCTTGCGGTTAACGAAAAGAAGGTAAATAATCTGAGATTTGGCGTTACTGCTCTGTTCCGCACAAATTCGAAACCATTTCGTAGCCTCTAAAAATGGGCATCGAACCTGCTTGTTTTCCATCTAGCTTCATGAAAGAGGTGAAAAAAGCGAACATTTAAAGGGTCGCGAAAATAAAAAAGTAAAAAGAAAGCAAAAAATTATTTATTTAAAAATCTAAGAAACCAAACAAAAAGTGATCTCAAATCTTAAACATTTAAATCCCAGTGATGGCATGCAAATCATAGAACATTTATGAAGAAGACCAAAGTGAAATCGCGCGCTAGTTATATAGTTAGTTGGTTAGTATATGCTGCGACGCACATTACTGGCGACTATCATAATCCCACTCATGCGCAAAAAGTCAACATTGACCTATCTAATTCCAGTAAAGAGATTATAGAACCTAGCATGATTGTGGAGAGATGCATTAAACAATGCTAATTGATAAATTCATTTATTTATTGCGGTTAAAAAAAGATCAGTGGAAAAAAGGGCGAGAGCTTGAGGACATCCAATTAAGAAAACTGAAGGCGATAGTAAGATACACCTATGACTACGTGCCCTACTACCACCAGCTATTCAAATCGGCAGGGTTCAAGCCAGGAGACCTCAAAAACCGAGACGATTTAAAAAAGATACCTATAACCACAAGAAAGGACCTGCAAAGAAACTACCCGAATACCATCGCAAAAGGACTAGATCTGTCAAAGCAATCACCTTATTATACCTCTGGTTCAACAGGAACTCCATTAAGGGTCATTAAAGATAAAAAAGCAGAGGCTTGTCACTACGCCAACGATATTTATACGATTCTTGAATGTGGAGTATCCCTAAGAGACACATTTGTATATATTACCTCTGCGATTGAATCTATAAAGACACCCAGATTTTATTCAATGTTATTAGGTGATTTGCACACTTACATGGTTCCGGTATACGATGAAAATGAAAGGATCGTCAATGTACTAAAACAACTTAATCCAGACGCGATCGAAGCTTTCCCTTCCGTACTAACAGATTTGTCTGCCAGTGATGTTTCAGGAATGAACCCTAAAGCGATATTCGCTATCGCAGAAAATCTCCCTCAACATTGTAGAGACGTAGTTAGGAGGGCATTCAATGTAGAGATAAATGAACTCTATGGGGCCGTAGAATTTGCGCACCTAGCCTTTGAGTGCAATAAACACACCGGATTACATGTGATTACCGATTCTGCGCTTCTAGAGTTTCTTGACGAGGACCAAGATCACGTTGCCGCTGGAGAAGCTGGTGAAATCGTTGTGACCGGATTGTTAAATCATGCGATGCCATTCATCAGGTACAGGGTCGGAGACGTTGGAATTCCAAGCGACGAAACGTGCAGTTGCGGAAGAGGCTGGCCTTTGATAAAGAACATAGAAGGTAGAACCAACGACTACTTGGTTTTACCCAGTGGAAGAAAAATGTCTCCTTTTGCCTTCTATAGGTTTTTCTACAAGGAAATGGAGGAGCAGGTCTTTGGTATATCACAATTTCAAATAATTCAAGAAAACAGAAACAAAATTCTTCTAAAATTAGTGAAGGGAAAAGAATTCAATACGAACGCCATTGAGAGGTTAAGAAAAAAAATAGAAGCAATTTTCGTTATGCTAGGCGAGGAAGTTGAAGTAGACACACAGACCGTTGACAAGATATCCAGAGGGAGAACGGGAAAGTGGAAGACAATAATCTCATTTGCAGAACAAGAACCACTTTTCTAGCGAGTTGCTTAGCGCGCGTCTTAATTGTGTCAATGTTCGGGTTTCTTTTCAGAAAAGAAGTTTTTCCCCTTCGCCTTTTAGTTGGTTATTGAGGAAAGGATTTTCCATATGTCATCGGTTAAGAAGATCATCTATTACAATGGGGAACAGTCAAAGTTACTTAGTTTTCAATGTGCCACAATTTCAGAGAACCCGTAGAGATACGGAGCCCCAAACCGGTACTCACATTGAGACAGAAACTCGCTAAATTCATAGGGGTGAATTAGTCTTCAAACCAAAACGGTTTAATAACCTAAGTTTTTTCACGATTTCCTTTGTTTTCTCATCGTCCCTAAGGATCTCCTTAATCAACTCACTTACCAAGTCTCGCATTCTCACATCGTTTAAAGCAGCTAACCACTTAATTTTACTATGCAGTTCCTTTCGAATGTAAATTGCTTGAAAATCGTCACCTTGTCTAGTCGTGGTTTATTCCCCACTTCCTCCGCTTTTTGCGAGTGTGCAGCCAAGCGCTGTGCACGGCCATCCCCAAAATGAAGCCGCAAACAGCCGCAGCGATCACGTTGATAAGCTCCACCATTTGTTATGCTCCTGCGAGGATGGCGGTGGCGGCGGTGATCATTAGGGGTCCGCGAGCCCAGGGACTTGGGACTGCTCGTCCGTCTGGAAAGACCTGGTCCATCACTTGTCCATCTGCTAGGGCGCATTGGCGTAGAAACGACTGGGTTTTGCTGATCCAGCGGGCGTATCGAGTTGCGTCCACCTTGTTCATGGAGATTCTCATTAGGGCTGCGTAGTGCGTGTATTCTTGTGGTGGATCGTAGGCGGTGTATTGCATGTGTTCGATGAAGCCTCCCCATCGCCCTTGGTTTAGGGCAATGATTTGATCGAGGGCTCTTTTGATTTGGGTGGAGTGGTCAGATCCGTAGTTGGTGTCCCAATTCTTGTAAGCCCACGCTATTAACGCTTGAACGAAGGTTACGCACTGCTTAAAGGTGATGTATATGGGGTTTCCATCGGGATCCTTCTTACACTCGCTTTGGGCTCCGGAGGGATATTCGGTTCGGTAGTAATAGTTGGCGGGCTCCCACATGTACGAGTCTATTCCCGCTACAACCTTTGCGATCCAATCTCTAACAACGATCCCGTCGGGATCAGTGGTAACCGTGTTTCCATAGGCGTCAAAACCTCTGCATGCTGCGAGAATCACCTCAGCCATGTCTGCAGTGAATGCGACATCCTCTTTCACTCCATTGATCACTTGATTCTTAATGAGTTCGTAGCCGACCGCTATTTCCCAGCGTAGGCTGTGCAACCAGTTGAAAGCCTTTCGCCAATACGTTTGGTAGGTTGTGGACGCGTTACGAGCGTCGTAGTCCGCCATTGCGTAAGCTATCATGGCGGCTCCGCTGTCCACTTGACGTCTGTGTCCTGCCGGATCGGTGTATGGATCGTTGCCCTTTTGTGGATAATACATCTGATCCCACGATCCCACCTGTCCCGAAGTGTTTTGAAGCGCAGCCATAGCATTCAGCACAGGAGCAACAAGGTCTTTGTTTCCTGTCCAATCCTTTTCCATTAAGGCTAGAAGCCCGTATCCACCTTCATAGGGAACGATCATCCCTCCCGGAGAAGCAACAATGTGGTTTGTGGCGATAATGTTCCGCTTCAGATAATCCGTTGAGATAGACGAGGCTCCCGATTTCTCCGAGGTTTGCCTCGCTAGATAAATTGCTCCTGGCTCTTGAACAGGAAGCTTTTCCGCAAACGCTAAAGTTGGTCTTCTCGGCACACCTTCTGGCAATATTTAACCTCCCAATATCGTTCCTTCAAAATCGTGATAGTCATCAACGCCGGCAGCGGGAACGTAATGGAGGACCTTAACGGCAATTGTTTTAGGACCCGTAATTTTCTCTTCCATCTTATCTATTTTGGCGCAGGGGTTTGATGGACTCGTCCGGAGACTCGCCTTAACGCTGGTGCCGGAGTAGAGTTGGTAAATGGCTTCGCAGGTGCCGTGTGCAACGAACCCCTTTAACATCACGGTTGCCCCGCTAGCAACCTCATAGGAAACAATGGTTGTCTCCGTTCCCGGAGGAACTCCCATCTTCCTATTGTAGGCAAGAGACCTTTCCTCAATGAATAACGGGCCTGCTCCTCCACCACCTCCTCCACCGGCTCCTATAGATACTCCTGCTCTTTTTTCTAAGCGTTTTAATCGTTCGTCAATGCTCATGAAGACGTAGTCGATGAATTGTGGTTCATTGGTAAGAGTGAGGAAAGTAGACCAGTTTACGCCTCTCACCATGTGGCGAACTTCCAAAATTCTAAAGTGTTCATTAATGTTGTCGTTCGATATGGTCACGAGTTGTGTATCGCCGGGATTAAAACCGTTGTCTCCCTCCACTTCAAAATCTGTTAAGGTAATCACTTTTTCCTTTAAGAAGTCGCGGAAGCTTTCCGCTTTTTTAAGACACTCTGCATCGGATTTTAGGCTGTCGTCGATTATGGGCTCCTTCCATCGAACGCCGTATTTTCCTTGACTTGCTGCATCCTCAGCGAATCCCTCAAATCGCCGTTTGTTGAAGAACAAGTTGTCTATCCAGAAGGCTCCGGTTCCCGTGCCTGGGAAATGACACGTGATATCAACTTTCTTGACCTTTTTCCAGTTAAACGCCTGCGAATTGAATAGGCTGTAAGTCCATTGATCCTTAGCAACTCGGCCGCAAGACACGTTAACGAGAACCCACTCTTTTTTCTTAGCGTTAAGCTCTTTGCGGCAAACCATTCCGTCGTCGTCTTCCAGCTGAAGAGTTATGTCACCGCTATAAGCCTCTTCCAGCTTAACTTGAAACGTAATATCCGCATAGCCGTCTGGCACGTCATAACAATCAGCTTCTTTCCCCGTGTTTAAAGTGAAAATGAGGCGACCGTAATAGTCTGAGCCTGTAACAGCCAGCTTTATGCTTCCGTTTCCTTTGATTTTTTCAGTGGTGTCAAAGGAAACGGAGCCTGTTCCAGTTCCACTCGCCCATGAGCCATCTGCCGGCGTTAAGCTTTCAGTCCAAGCGTCTTTATCGAGGGGATATGCCCTCTCAGCTGCACCATACACCTTAATCTTGTTTCGGACCCGATGGACATCATCCTCCTTTTTATAGTGCTCGATCCTTTCAGTCAAGGAGACGCTACTCGTGTATTTTCCTCGCTTGAAAACATGCATGTTGCCGGCTGGGTCAACGTATCCATCGAATCCAACAGCTCCCTCCGATGTTTTCGCAATTTCGAAGACGTCTTTAATAACTGAGTGGGGTGTTGCCTCCTGAAATTCAAAGTCATGAGTTGAAGCAATTTCGCTGTCCAAATCCACGAATTTCTTTGTTACTTCATTGCATAGATCAATAGCCTCTTCAATGATGGTTTTCCCATTAACAGCCTCATACACCTTTTTCATTAAATTTGGGGAAACAAGCAGTTCCTGCCCGATATCCATTCCGTTGAGCAGAAGATAATACTCTTGTGAAGTGCCGGACCCTTCGGTGCCTGGAAGAAGAATCTTACCTCCGAAAACCTTTTTCATGGCTGAGCCTTTTCGCCAGAGGTAGATGTGGATGTGGTCGAAATCCGAGATTTTCCCCGTGTATTCTGCATTCGTGTTAAGTAGCTTACAGCTGAAGCCTCCCACTCCATGATGCAGAAGCGGAAGCGTAATGGTTAGGCTTTCAACGATATCACTTTTGGTTTCATCAACCGGAACAAGCACGTCATCTTTGCAGATGGCAACATAATCGTATTCTACCTCTGCCGCGTTGCCATCCGTTGTTAGGCAGCGAAGGTAAATACAATCGATGGTCTTATCAGCGATTAAAGAAACCGTTACGATCGTGAATTCGGCGTCATCTCGCCATCCTGTTCCATCGCTGGTTCCGTCCGTATAATGAACGATTAACGCCCATCTGCCGTTTGTTGTCTTCCTTCTAGCCCTCACGATCGCTTTTTGGTAAATGTCGGTGCCACCGGAAACCGCTTTGACGTACTGAACCCACGAGTTTGCGAGGCCACCAGAGCCCGAGTTAATGGTGACAATGTCGCCGTCTGTGGTGAAGCTATACCCTGTGAGACCGTCTGCTCCAACAGCGTTGAAACTCCAGTCCTTCACAAAGTTATCGTCCACGAGCCTAGGTCCTCGGAAGATCTCCATGCGGAGACAGGGTACAGCCAAGCTCAAATCACTCCAGCCCTCCTCAGTCGGTCGACAATTCTTTCTCCGACACGATCCGCATCATAATCAGACGCGAAACGGTTGTCGTGAATGTCGAAGACGAGGGTTAGGGACCCTTGGCGAGGAACATGCTCATAGGCTCCGGCTCTAAGCATTGTTGGGGTTCCCCGCTCCGTTGGAACCTGGGCTGTGGCCGCTAAGGCGATGGCAGTTGCTGCTACTGCTGCAGCCGCAATAATGGGTAGCGCTACACCTAGACTGGCTATTCCGTGGGCGATGGCTGCTGCCACCGCTTTTGCCTTTAATGCCAAGACGTGCATCCATTCCGCTGCCGTGGCAGTCTGTGTGATTCTTGCGAGCATGGATAAGGAGGAGGCGAGACCACCCATCATGGAAATTAGGTTAAACCCGCGCCCCAACACATTAGCCATCTCCCTATCTAAGATTCCGAACTGCTCAGCAAACTCAACTACAAGCCGGCCGCTCTGCGCCGCAATGAAGAGTTCTCTCCCAAAGACCTTTAGTCCAGTAGCCATCGCCTTAGAATCCTGTTCAATGGTTTGCCTCGTCTCCCTTGAGACATTGGAAACCTCTCCGAAAGCCGCTTTAACCTGATCTAACCCTTCAACCGTGAACTCAACCGCTACGGGTGGAACTGCCAAGCTTCGTTTCCTCCCTCATTTTTCGGATGATAGAGGTTTTCTCTTCAGGGGTCTTTTCCTCCTGGATGAGAGAGAAATATTGGCTCATGATCTCATAGTCAATGTTCAGCAACTCAACGTCACTTTTCCTTAGTTTCAGAAGCTTTGAAGGTCTCTTGTGGAGCATGAGCGCTAGTTCCGCTGCTTGAAATATCCAAGGATTCTGAATATTCACGAAAAAACTTCGCTTCCCTCAGCTTTTCCTGAGTGTAGTCTACGATAGCCATGAAAACCTTAAGCGTTTCATCTCTATCCTTCGGTATGGGATCCGAGCTTTCCTTCACTACTTGATCGGCAATAGCAAACATTTTTTGAATAACCTCGAAAACCTCTGGCGCATACTCTAAAGGCAAGGTTCGGATCTTGTATTCCTTGCCCTCAATCGTCACCGTTTTCATGGCTATGCCTTCTAGGAGCTGGGATCTGGATACCCGGTTTCCTCGTTTATCAGCTCTATGGTGATCTCTGTGGCTGGGGTGCTGTCATAGAATGCTTGGAAAGGAGCATCTAAGACTATCAGTTCCCTGCGGTCAATGTGGGGTGCGGTGTCTCGCAAGTAGATACATTTTGTCATGATAACATTCAGCGTGTAGTTGTATCCTGTTGCACCAATAGCCGGTCCAGTTGTCAGCAACTCCAGCTTAAACTCGGTTCCAGCCAAGAAACGGTCGTATTCAGTTGTGTCGTCAAAGAAGAGGCTTAGGCGTCCGTCAACAAGCCGCTTGCCCACCCTAATCTTTGGGAAATATCTGCTTCCAAGAACGCCACGATCAAACGGAATCCGATTGTTGATTCTGACCTCTCCCTCAGCCACGATAGCCTTCGCCGTATCCGCGAACTCCACGGTTGCTTGACTGAAAACAAAGGGGTTCAGAGCCGAGAATATGGGTGAGCCGATGGTTCCTTTCGCCTCTTCAGCCGCAAAGATTTCGGCAACCCCCCTTGTTTCCTCCCCGTGAGCAAAACGTAGAGCCAGCGAATTAATCAGGCAGCCTCCCAAGACACGCTCATCCGTGTCCGCACCGATCCGCCCTGTGAAGCTCTTGATGTCGTCAGCGCTTTTGAAGGTGTGTTTGTAGGCTGATGTTGCTCCCTGCTGAGCTGAAGAAACGCTGCCGAGAGCCCATTTAAGATACCAACCCAAACCGTTCTCCGGCTCAACGGGAAACTCAATGTTTCCGCGTGCTCTAAAAGCTCCCAAAACCTTTTTGTCGAAGGCTCTCTGCGCAACGGTTTCTGGGATGATCCAGCCTTGATCCGGGACTATGCCCTCTCTGATAATGTTTGTGTAAACGCTGGCCGACTTCTCCGTTTTGAAGGTGTATTCTTGTGCTATCCCGAGATATCTCGCCAATTCAATTCCTCCATGCTGTTTTTGGTAAATTCATACCTGTGATCACAGCCTCAGAACTTTACGAGTGTACAGGGTGAGACGGGCACCCACAACCGTGTAGTCTCGCGTGGGAACCCAGTCAATGATTACCGAAGGAACAAAATAGGACTCTTCAACTAACCCACCCAGCGTTGGGTCGGCATTTAGAATGTTCTGAATTTTCTCAGCCTTATCCTGGACAAACTTTAGGGCCACATCCTTGTCCAGATGCCTCTGGGTTATGCCGACAAAATAGTACATCTCATGCTTTTCCTTACCCACAAAAGGCCTGATGTCGTCTCGGTCCATGTCGGCAAAAACGTGAGGATACTTCACCCGTGGATCGTTAATAGCTCGTTGGCCGAAATAATACTCCTTTACAGCAGCCTTGAATTCTGCGTTAGCCCTAAGCAAGTCCAGAATTTTCTGAGCGATATCCTTGTACGTCGCAGATCACCTCTCATGAAGTTCACGCCAGATCCAGCGCATCAAATCGAAAAGTTTTGGCTTCACGGCTTCACGGGTCCTCTCCACAAACCCCCTACCTGGAAATCCAGGATGCTGAACCCTCTTGAAGAACCTCATTCTCCCCTTCCATTCAAAGGCTAAAGCCTTAGCAAAACGAGGCAAGATTTCATGCTGCCTCGACCCCTTTTCAACGATTAACGCATAAGATGCCCTAGGACAAACCGTGAACCCTTCCGGCGTAAAATCGGCTCCAATGGTGGTTTTCAGAAAACCGGTTCTTTCCGGAGCCTGTTGTTTCATTTCCTCTACGACCATTTGGCTTCCACGGTACTGAAAGAGTCGTAGCGTTTCCTGCGCTCGTTCAGGCTCTTTCTCTATCCACCTCAGAAATTCACTAGCGTCAACACTTACCGTCACACTCGTTTTAGGGTCGCCTCCTTCTCGGCTTCAATGTAGACCGCGAGGAAGTCTTTGGCTTGCTCAACAAGGGCGTCCACCTCTGCCGGCGGAGCCCTTCGCCTTCGGAAAATGGAAGCCGCCTTATAAGCCTCTGCATAGACTATGGTGTCGTCGACTGGTGCGGATAGAGGAACCGAGAAGCCGTGTTTCCTCAGGATCTTATTGACCCAAGCGTAGGCAGCCTTTATGCAGTTGTCCAACTCGGTGTCATAAGTCGTTTCGCTAATCTCTACCTCTAAAATTGGTTTAACGTTAGACTTAGTGCTGTAGGTCAAGCCGTTCAGCCACCATCGTATGATCCATTGAAAGAAGCTTTATTTAAGTAATTTTGCCGAAAAGAGACTATTTCTAAACGTTTCTCATTAAAAGAGGCACAAAAAAAGAGTAACGAAGGAAGTGTAGCAAGAGAAGTGTATGGAGAGGGGGTATACGAATTTAAGAGATATTGAAATTTTCAAGAAATATTGAAGTTTCGCGCGCTATCGTGTTAATGCAAAGATTTTTAACAACACGCATGTTAAAAATTATAGGGGTTCCAGATGACAATTTGTATAGGTGCGATTTGTGATGAAGGAAAAAAGGTTGTTGCATCATCTGACAGGATGATAACAATAACGATGCCACCAATAGAATACGAACACGCTATACCAAAAATACAAAAAATCTCTAAATCGTGTATCGCACTTACTTCTGGTTCTGCTCTAGCTCACACTGATTTGTGTAGAGAAGCTATGGCAAGCATTTCAGGCATAAGCGCCCCGTCCATTAAAGCGATTATTGATAAGATAGTTGAATGTTATATCGAACAACGCAAAAAGAAGATAGAAGAAGAAATACTGAAATCAAGAGGATTTGTTTTTGAAACGTTTTACCCAAATTTAAGGAATCTTCCACCAGAAATTGGCATAACGATCGACTCTCGCATAGAAAGTTTTGATTTTAACCTTGAAATTTTGGTTGCAGGTGTGGATGGGAGCGGAGGACATATTTACCAGATAGATAATCCAGGCACTGCTAACTGCTTTGATTCAATAGGGTATGGTTCCATTGGTTCCGGTTGGCATCATGCAGTGTACTCTCTTATAGCAAACAATTATACCAGCTCATTTCCTTTGAACGAATCTGTGTATCTTGTCTATGAAGCAAAAAAAGGGCTGAAAGTGCTCCTGGAGTAGGTCGTGATACCGATATGTGCATTATAACTGAAAATGATATTAAAATATTAAGTGAAGAAACGATGAGAAGATTGAATGAAATATATGAAAAGAAAATGGAAGTTGAAAGAATCAGAACCAAAGAAATTGATGAGTTGATTAAGCAACTAGAATTGTAATTCTAGTCTATACCTTTATCTTTGTTTTATCTTTCTCAGGGAGGTGTAAACGTTTCCTTGCCTCAGCTAACTCAAGCAACGCTTTCCGTCTCGCTTCATAATATTCGCTTAAGGTGTTCTCCTCTTTAACCTTTTTCTCTTTTAACATTTGCCTCCCTCAATTTAATTAAAATCGCTTCCCTTTTAAAGTTTATTTCAAAACTTGTTATACGAACCAGAAATCTATGCTTGCGCGCGCTAAACGTCGGCATACGAGCAAAATTTTGTGGAACACTCGTTTTTGCGCATTTCTACTATTTCTAAGTATAGTAAGCCGTGGGTTTACCCAAGATTTTTTAGTAAAATTTACCGGGTGAAACAAAAAACAAACCAGGAAATTTTTTGTGAAAAATAAAAAATTTCATTTTTAAAAAAATGTGAGAAAAACCGAGATAAATGCGATAAATCCCTTCCATATAATGTCTTTATTCAACTTGTTGACATCCATCTCATCATATAGAATATAATTTGTGAAATGTTTGTCCCCATCATAAAAAGCGTCTTGGCAACATCGTTTATGGAAGGTTCATCTATCTCCTTAAAAGTGGAAAATCCGCTCACATAAGAATCCTTTTTCTCAAAATGTGAACAGAGGTCTTCAATTACGCTGTTATAAGTTTTTATGAGAAAGTTCGTTTGCTCCGTTGTGAAGGAAGGGGCAACGCTTCTGTAATCAATGCTTTTTCCGATCTCTACAACTGTTTTTTGAAATTCAACGATAGATTGGTACAAGCCGAGTAATCTAAACGCTATCGAACGAGCCTTGGGTTGTACCCTCACCCTCTCAATGGTTTCAATAATGGCTCCCCACATCTTCTCGTCAGCAACTTTACGCCTCCTTTCAGATTCGTTATCATAAGGAGCCTCACTCATGCTTTTCACCTCCATACTCTGACTCTAGCATTCAATTTCATACCATTCTTTCGTGTATTGGATCGTCCTGTGTCTCGTAAACTCTCCCTTTGGTCCAGTGAGGTAAGCAGTACAGCTGAAGTCCCAAGTCAGTTTGCCGTGTTCGCCCGCGTTTGCTCGCCTTTTGCAATTTTCTAAGTATGTGGCAATGCCTTCGGGGATAATAAATTTTGTTTCAAAGTATTTTGAGTTTTGATGAGGTATTTCCATCTCATGGTCATAAGTAAATTCGCTCAAAGATCCTCTGATCCCTAAAAGGCGTGGTTGATAGATGAACTTCTTCAGCCTTACATTGAAGACAGAATCGTTATGTACATTAACTTGAAGGTCAACTGAAGGGGCAGGTATTTTAAGGGTATGTGCGAGATAAGAAATTCTGAACCATATCATAGAGGATAGCTTCTCGAGGTTTTCCTTTCTTATCATATTGACTTCTTCAAGTTCCTCGATCCGTTTTTCTCGCTTCCTTAAGTCAAAATGTTTTGAAACCCAGCTAAAAATATCGAAGATACCTTTTATTCTGAGAATCGAGAGTACAACAAGTACTAAGATTAAAACTATTATCCCTGAGATTTCATAAAGGTCCAATGGCATATGTAAGAAGGAAGCGAAATGTTCCTTAAAGTGTTTTCTACCTTATCCTCGCGCCCTCTCCACTATGACTTTCCGCTTTTCGTTCGACTGGAGGCGAATCTACTAAAATTGCTTCCAGGCTTCCTTCTCGGGCTATAGCCTCCTTCGCACTTTCGCCCTTACGGAGTTTATACCATTTACCATAAAGAGGTGAGCCTAGACGTCCTCTGCTTCTCTTGTAGACAAACTCGCCTATCGTCACTTGGTTTCTTTCACTTAATGGAAGCCCTTTTCTTCGCTCTCTTATAGGAAAGACACTCAGATGTTTTCTAGCATGCACTGCTCCCAGTCGCATAGGCTTAACTCTTCCCCCAAGGAACTTCCTTTCTGCCTTTGTCCTTTGAACCTTCCGTCTATGTGGATGTTTATCATGCGGGTTCCAAGTTAATTCTCCTTTTGCGTCTGATTGTTTACTCATCACCTGTTCACCTTCTTTCAGCCTTTTCTATCTTCTTCCACTCTTAATAACTTTGGTTGTTGCGGGCGTCTCCTTAACGTACTCCACTAGTTCTATGGCTTACAGAACTCCATCATCGGAGCCATAACGTCTAAGAGGAATTTGCTGTATCAAGTATCTCTTTTGCTTTTCTAAGTATAGTAAAGGAAAAACCATAAACTATTTAAAACATGGACGAATGGATAAGAGCTAACGTTAGGGGGAAATTGGCGATGGTGAGGAAGGCTCGAATTCGGTTGACGAGCACGGATTATGAAAAGCTTGAGGAAGTGTGTAAGGAACTGAAGACCATCGCCGAGAAGACCGGTGTGAAGATGACGGGACCCATACCCCTACCCACGAAACGGCTCCGCGTGCCGGTTCTCAAAACCCCCTGCGGAGAAGGAACCCAGACCTGGGACAAGTGGGAAATGCGTATTCACAAACGCCTCATTGACATCGACGCCGAAGAACGGGTTATGCGCCGAATCATGAGGATTCGTGTGCCAGAAGAGGTCTTTGTCAGCATCGAACTCCTATAACTCTTTACTTGATTAATCAAGTCTAATGTTAAAAACGAAATAACGTAAAAACTCACATGTTTTTCGTGAAGCGCGAAGTCTTATGGTTTAGACTAAGACCCCTTGTAGTCCATTGAAAGCAAAAATTGCTAAGGCAACAGATACGACAAAGACTACACCCCAAACCGTTTTGTTCCACCAAAACACCTTCGCTCCGTCTAACACGCCGAAGGGAATGAGGTTAAAGAGGGCGATGATGGCGTTGATCCAAGCACCGAAAATTGCGATGAGCCAGAAAAAAGTGTGCGGCAAACTTAGCATTACCGTGACGCAAAAAGTTGAAAGCGCGATGTTGGTTAAGGGTCCGGCGAGGGATGTTTTCCCTACAGTTTCCTTGGTCATGGGTCCGGTTATCATCACGGCTCCTGGTGAGATGATTTTGAAAAACGGCGATAGCATGGAAAGTAGGGTGATCAGTGCGCCAAGCATGGTTAGTCGGAACTCCGCCCATAGCCCGAAGTGTTGTGCCGATAGCTTGTGGGAGAGTTCATGGAGGAGAAAGGCGAAGGTGAAGACTATGGCGAGGCTCACCGATATTTTTGGCGTCATTAATGCGGCTAGCCCCATCAATTGTGGAATCAGGGATATGCTAACGCCCATGACAAGCAGTGTTCCGAGAGCGAGGTGTTTAAGTTCGGTAGGGCTGAACCAGTAAAGCCTAGGCTTCGGTCTTGGCCTATAGGGGATATACGGAATAGGGACCTCGTAGGGAACCCCCTCGGGCTCTCTTCCTATGATGACTGGAGGCGCCTCTAGACGGGGAACCCTCGCTCTCCAGGATTCTGGGCACGCATGGTTTTCTGGTAGTCGATGTTCAACGCAAAAGTATTGGTTGCAATATGGGCATCTGAAGGGGAGAGGATCGTCCTTGCCGCAGTATTGACACTTCGTCGTTTCATTCAACTTCCTTTAGGTAGCTAAACACTCATTATTTTTGTGGTTTAAATGTTTAGCCTTTTTCTCCTCTATCTTCGTGAAGGAAAGTTGCAATAGTTTGCGAAATAAAATAAGGCGATTGTATAGAGGTGATAGGTTAACTATTTGATTATCACTAAACTGGGTTTGTGTCGGTTTGGTGATTTCATTGTCCACTTTAGTTTGTCTCCGCATTTTGGACATTTTCCCCGCCGCTCGTAGCTATGGCAGACTTTATAAAGAAGTGAGGAGTTCATTCCGAAGCCATTTATAAAGACCTTTGAAATCACTTCCCAAGGAACGAGACCAATATGTGGTTCCTCAAATTATGTCGAAAAGATGGTAAACTAAATCACGACAACATCCAACAGCGACTTCACATAACTCTTGATCGTCTTCAAAATCATATTCAAGGATTCTGTGGCCTTTAATATCAGCTTTTATCATTGTTGAAAGTCCAAGCCTTTTGTCACGTAGTATAGCTGAGCAATTTGTCTTTTCTACAGCGTTATCTATCATATATGACAATTCTCTAGTTACCCCCATATGGTCAGATCCCTTAAAATAGACAAAAAGCAGTACTTGTCCCCAATTCTTTATATAATGAAAACTCTTTCTTTGGAAATGCAATTCCCAACTAGTAGGATGAAATCTAGGTAGATCGGGAAAGTCCGCAACTAATCTTACATTTTTAAACCCGCGTTCAATAAGACATTCTT
>Ga0315314_1000236_pt1 | contig 72018 bp, 82 predicted proteins | sample TDP9_MG_FD_203631 | JGI IMG/M metagenome (GOLD analysis project Ga0315314, IMG submission 203631) | Freshwater sediment microbial communities from Lake Towuti, South Sulawesi, Indonesia - TDP9 | ecosystem: Environmental > Aquatic > Freshwater > Lake > Sediment | place: Indonesia: South Sulawesi...
ACGGGCATCTCTACTCAAGAGGCGCTTGTTCAGGCTGGCGCAACGTACATCACTACCTCGCTCATCGACTTACCCACCCTCATACATCAAATAAACCAAGCACAAACCAAAACCTAGCATCTAGCAGGGAAAAATTTTGGAAACCCACCTGCTCCACAACGGTTTCTTCACGCTCGACAAGGGGTTCCTCGTCTATGCAAAATATCATGGTCAAGTCTACCGCGCTGCCTTGAAACCGTTGCTGGTAATAGACGATAAAGAGAAAATCCTGATCGACACGGGAATCGGCGAGCTTCCCGACCAGTACAAACGATTCTATGCCGTAACGCAAGACCCAGAGCACATGATGCAAGCCCAACTGCAGCGGCACGGACTTAAATCGGAAGACATTACAATCGTTGTCAACACGCATCTGCACTTTGACCATTGCGGAAACAACAAGCTCTTCAAGAATGCCAAAATCTACGTTCAAACTGAAGAGCTGCGGTATGCGTATTCTCCTGACCGCTTCCAGAAAAATTCCTACGTTAAACAATTTTTCGACTACGGTTGTGACTTTGTGGAAGTGAAGGGCGACTACCAACTAACAAGGAACATATCGCTCGTCACAACTCCGGGGCATTCACCGGGGCATCAGTCCGCAGTAATAAGACAAAAAGAAAACACTTACGTCTACTGTGGCGACGCGGCGCCCTTGAAAGAAAACTTGGAAGCTCAAAACATACCGGGCGTTCTGTATCGTGCCGACGAAGCTTTGCGCTCCATCGAGAAGTTGAGAAGTTTTAGGGATGCTTTTTTCATTTTTTCGCACGACATCGAACAGTTAGCCCTTGTTTGAATGCGTTTGAGCGATTGTCTTATACACGACTTTTGCAGTATTGTTCTCAGCAGAAAATGTCAAACAAAATGCTTGCAAGATTAATTCTTTTGTTGATTATAGAAGTTTCGATTGTTGTTTTGGTGTTTTCGGCGCTTAACCTCTTCATATTCCCGCACAACGGTAGCATTAGAATTTATGATTGGTTCCTGTTTGAAGGAATCTTCTGCATCGTCGTAAGCGTGTTGTTTGCCCTTGGCCGCGGCGGGCTAGATGCCTACACCTTAAGATCAGCCGCAACTGTCGCCGCCGCAGATGCAATTTATGGAGAGGAACACAAGGTCTCTGAGGTCTTTCAAAAAGACAGATGGAAACCACAAGGCTTTCCAAAAGCCGCGCTGATTCTGCTGATTGCCGGTGTCGTCATGCTGGTTGTCTATTTCTTGACTCTGTAACCTTGTAACATACGCAAGTCTATGGGTTCGCTGAAAATGAAAATTCTTTTATTCTCACAGACATGAAAAATAGTGATTAGGGTCTTGAAAAATGGCTGCTGAAAAGAAGAAGAAATACTATTACAAGAAGAAGGAAAAGAAGGCAAAGGAAGTCAAAAAGAAGAAGTGCTAAGGCGCTAACGCCGCAGAAACCGTGGCAAACAACATCTATCAGTAACCGGGTCAAAACTAGGCAACTCATCGACTGTAATGGGGAGCGCTATTCGCGAAACCATTCCGTGCAGACTGTGAGGTAACCGAATCAGCCGCATTCCTCCGCTGGTTACCCATTCGTCGATGAGAAAGCCTTCTTTCGTCAACTTCCTAGCCAGACTGCTTCTTTCTCGTCTCTTCCAGCCTAAGGTTTCCTTGTCAAGAACGTGTATGTGAAAACCTCGGCCCGAATAAACAATCTGCAAATGAGAAAACAGCTGTTCCAATCGCTCGCAAAGCTTGACGGTTTCTTCTTTTACCATTTCGAGTTCTGTTTCGCAGAAGCCCAGTCCCTGACGCCTTCGCATTTTGTCCTCCAACGTGCCGTGAATGGGACAGGTTAGGTTTTCTGGGTCTAGGTCGAAGGCCAACTCTTGGCCCAAAATCTTTCCGGCAGAAGTGTATAGGTTTCTGTCGTAATAGACGGATTCTGGCAGGAATTCATGAATCTGGGTTTTCACGTCTTCCAAGCCCGCGTAATCGTCAATTAGGATAGTGGCATCGGCGTCTTCCGCGTATTCCTTGCGAAAGATGTGGGTATGTCTCCCCATAATCACGGCGAAAACAATGTGGCCTAAAGATTCAAAGGGTTTGAGCCACTCTGAGACCTGCTTCAAATCGAATTCTTGACGATAGAAAAGCTCACGCTCAGCCAGACTCGTATACCTCATGCCACTGGGCAGAATGTAACGACTCATCAGCTTTGCACTTCAACCAAGACTCTTAGATGCTTCATGGATAAAAGAGAATTCCCTTCTTTCTCCAACCTGTGATGTCTTCCAAATCTTTTCGCAAAAGGCTACTGATAAGTCAGCGGTGTTACGTATGAAAGATACCGATAAACAGTATACCCGCCCAAAAACGAAGAAAGAGACAAATAGCTATTGAGCCCCCACTCCACTTCACCAGGATGCGCATTCATAAAACCCGTGAACGCAAAAGCGTTTTCCTTGTCAAGGTCGGTTCCAACAGCCGGATTAACGACAAAATCCAAATCAAGAATCTCATTCGCATACCCGACTACGGGAAGGTTCACGTAGAAATCCTGTGTTTTCAATATCCACACGTTGGTTTCGGCCCACCCGCCACCCCAGTGGCCGGGTATGGATGGGTCCCAAACTCTACGGGTTTGTGAAGGGTTGACGTATTGCAGACCTATTGAGATAGAATGCAGCTCTAAGCCTGAATAGTCGGTCGGGTTGTTGAACAATAGTTTTACGTTTACCACATACATGTTCGCCTGGTTCAATGAAAGAGTAACATTAGAGACTGTATAGTCGAAACTCCATAAGGCCATATAATACTTGGTATAATTCCACATCGGATAGGCCAAAAGCCCCACAGAGACTAATGTAATAGCGAAAAAAATGGTCGTCGGCCGATCGTACCTTGGAATTTTCATTTTTACGTTCACATTTATCACTGCAAATAGAGATTAATAAATATTAGAGTTAAAGAAACTCATGCCGTCACGCGAAGAAGAGGGAGTTGAAGTGGCTTAAATTGGCTTAAAGTGGTATCTTGGCCATTGTGGCCATCCTTCAGGTTTGGCTTCTTCGAAGCCTATCGTCAGGTTCATTCCTACTTTGATTTGTTCTGGAGAGACGCCTTTTATGATTCCTGGCAAGCGAGCGCCGTTTTCCAGTTCCACTATGCCCACTGCGTATGGGGCTAGTTGTTGGAATTGTTGTGGGGACACGTGAATGACGGTGTATGTTAATAGTTTTCCCTGTTTTGGGTTCTCTTTCCACGTCAAGTACTTGGAGAGACACTTGGGACACATGGGTCTCGGCGGTAGGGCTACGTGTCCGCATTTGTTGCATTGGGCGCCCATGATTTTTCCTTCTTTCACGAACTTGTAGAAGCTTTCAATGGTGAACGGTGCTGTTTCTTCTGTCATCTTTTTAGCCCCTCCTGAAGATGTTGACTACGCCAGTTCCGCCTAAACCGCCTATGTTGTGCGTCAAGCCGATTTCCGCGCCTTTAACCTGTCTTTGTCCTGCTTGTCCCGTAAGCTGCAGATAAACCTCATACGCTTGAGCCGTGCCCGTGGCGCCTACTGGATGTCCTTTCGACTTTAAGCCGCCGCTCGTGCACACGGCCACTTTGCCGCCGATTTGGCTTTGGCCTTCTTCGATGAAATGTCCGCCTGCTCCTGGTTTGCAGAAGCCGAGGTCTTCGTATGCCACGATTTCGGCGATTGTGAAGCAGTCGTGTACTTCTGCGACGTCGATGTCTGAGGGTTCGACGCCCGCCACTTCATACGCTTGCTGTGCTGCGATTTTGCCCGCGTTTAGGCTTGTGAACTGGTTTCTTTCAAAAAGTCCGATGGTGTCGCTTGCTTGTCCTGAGCCTATTACATGTATGGGGGTGTCGGTGTATTTTTTTGCGAGTTCGGGTTTGGCTAGGACGAGACAGCTGGCGCCGTCGGTTATGAGTGAGCAGTCGAAAAGTTTGAGCGGCCACGCCACATAACGCGAAGACATTGCCTGTTCCAACGTGATTTCTTTTTGCATGTGCGCTTTCGGGTTCATGGCGCCGTGGTGATGGTTCTTGACCGCGACCATTGCCATTTGTTCTTCTGTTGTGCCGTAGTCGTGCATGTGCGCCGTGGCTACCATGGCGAACAGTCCTGGAAAAGTGAGACCATTCCACTGCTCAAAAAAGAAATCGGAAGCCATGGCTAAGTACTCTGTGACTTCCGCGGTGGCTCGGTGAGTCATTTTTTCCACGCCGCCCACCATGACGATGTCGGCTAAACCAGACAATACGGCGAAGATTCCGCAACGTATAGCCGTGGCTGAGGAGCCGCACGCGCCTTCTGTTCTGAACGTTTGTGTTGGGGTTATGCCTATCCAGTCGGCGACGGTTGGTCCGGTGTGGCCTTGGTGTTCGTAGGCTTCTCCCATCATGCCGACGAAGAGGGCTTTGATGTCTTTTTTTGGGTTGAGGTTGGGGCATCTTTCATACGCTTCGGTTGCGGCTTCGGTGAAGAGTTCTCTTCCAAAAAGTCCGTCCCTTTTTCCGAATTTTGACATTCCCGCGGATATTATGGAAACTAGAGGTTTCCCTTGCAATTTTCTGCCTCCCATTGGTTTGAGACATTGATTGAAGAGCCCATAGTATAAGCTAAACCAATATATAAACCAAGTTTCTCACAAACTCAACGTGTGCTTTGCCTTTTAGAAGCACAACAGGACTGTCTATTGTTGATAGGGTTTTTCTGTTAAACCATAGAAAGAGGAATTGAAGATACATAGAAAATTGTACCATAACATTTTAAAAGGGTGTCTGCACTGATTTAGTCTGCCGAGGAGAAGGAGTTTGTCCAAAACGCCCTTATCTTTACTAGTTATTATGCTCTTAATCGCAAGCGTCTGGTCCCAAATCCCCTTCGCCTCTGGCATTGGTGGCTTGAAAATATTTTCTCAAAGCACCTTCATAAGTAGGGGGACCGAAATCACCAGCCACACAGAAAGCCACGTTTCGGACGATGCGTGGTATCAAATCGACACAACTAAAATAGGACTTTTTAGTTCAATTAATGTCGAAATGATTTTTTCTGTTCCCCTAATCGAGCCGACTGCGTTGGTGCAGATTTTCGTGTTTTCTGAGGCGCACATAAAAAATGGCACAAACCCTGGCTACATACGGATTTTCAATTATGCGAGTGCCTTGTGGGAAGATTGTTTCGCTGTCGGCGAGCTTTCGGACGCGGGGCACCAGAAAACTCTAACGGCAAATCTAACCAACTACGTGAACAATAGCCAAATGAAACTGCAGGCGTGGTTTTACGGTTATCCTCAGTCGTTCTTTCAGGATTACACTTACATCCAGTTGACAATCAAGCCGTATGCGGATTTTATTTACACGCCTAGCATAGTGCTTTTCAACCTCCCCGTGACCTTCAACGCTTCGACGAGCTATGACCTTGATGGCACCATAACGGATTATGCGTGGAACATGGGCGACTCCACGGTCAAAAACGGAGTAATCGTTACCCACACCTATACGGAGTTAGGAAACTTTACCGTCACACTAACAGTAACAGACAACGACGGACTCACAAACACCACATCCACGACCGTTTGGGTAAGAAACGCTCCACCAATAGCCAACTTCACCTTCTCTCCTTCGGCACCAGTCGTAGGCGAACTTGTGACTTTCAACGGTTCACTCTCCACACCAGAAGGAGGCACAATAGTTAGCTATGATTGGGATTTCGGCGATGGAACTAACGGGACAGGAGCAGTAGTTTCGCATGCGTACGGTTATTCTGACACTTTCAACGTGGCGCTCACAGTTACTGACAGCGAAGGACTGAACGACACCACGACCAAACAAGTAGCGGTCTACACGCGCAACATAGCCATCACTAGCCTCATGCCCTCCACAAACAAAACCTACGTGGGGCAAACAGTAGCCATTAACGTCGGCGTCAGAAACTTCGGAACAGAACACCAAATATTCAACGTTACAGTCTTCTACGGAGGCGACAACACCACACTAGAAACAAAACAGGTCAACCTCGAAGCCTTGGAAACTTCAACCGTGGTCTTCTACTGGAACACCTCAACCATCCTTTACAAAATCCCATACACGTTGAAAGCTGAAGCCACCATACTGCCCATGGAAACCAACACGACGGACAACATGCTCGTCAACGGCACGGTGAGAATCTGTTTGCCGGGCGACGCCAACGGCGACGGCATCGTCAACATCAGAGATGCAACTCAGTTGGGTTTGGCTTGGCAGGCCAGGGAGGGAGACTCCAACTACAACGTGGACGCGGACTTCAATCTTGACGGCATCGTGAACATCAAGGACGCTACTTTACTCGGAACGTATTGGGGGCAAGTCGCAGAGCCAACCTTCATAGTATCGCACACAGTCTCATGGGGCGGGTATGATTACCGCGTTGTTTCAAAAAGCAATTGCACTGTTTCGGATGTTTCATACAACGGCTCGTTCAAACGTCTTAGCTTCAACGTGACTGGACCAAAAGGCACCAAAGGCTATTTCGAGATGACGATTCCCGTCAGCCTCATGTCTGGACCGTTCACCGTGCTCATCGACGGTTCGCCAGTATCATTCCTCATACTAAACCCCAACGTCTACAACTTCACGATAAGAGCAACTTTCACCCTAAGCACACACCAAGCGCAAATCAGCGGCTACGTGCCCCCACTGCTTTCGTTTTTACAGTTTTCCTTTTACCCGAATAGCATAGATAGCCGATAAGTAAGCCACCAGCCCCAAAACCGCCAAAGGAATGCTTGACAGTAGAAGGGTTATTAGAGCCCAAGGTTCGACTGGGTTTCCCCTAAATGTATACAGGCGCATAGCGTCGGCGGCTTGACTAAGCGGATTAGCAGAAACTATGCCTACCAGAAAAGGAAAGCGTTTTTGAACTTCATCAATTGGATAGAAAACCGTGCTTAAGGCTAACAGTGCTACCTGCATGATTTGCTGGTAAGCGAAATAATATTCTCCATGCGTTGAGGCTAACGAAGCCAGCGCGGCTGCGATGCCTGCCAATCCCATGGCGAGGACGAAAAAGAAGGGCAGTAGAATGAAGGTGTTCCAGACCGCCTGTGCAGGAAGAACCACTAGCGCGATTAGCAGAAGCGAGCCCGAGTACACAAGGGCGGCGGCTCCTCCAGCCAGTAAATAGGCAACAACTATGCCTTCGTTGCTGATTGGCAGGGCAAGGTAATATTGGAGCATGCCTTCACGGATTGCCAACCAAATGCGTCTGCCAGTATCTAGGGCGGCAACAAAAAGCCCCATGATGACAACAGCGGGAACGAAGAATTGGAAGTAGTTGAATTCCATCAGTTTCCCGTAAACCAAGGCAACGACGAGCATGTCTGAGAGGTTTAGGCTTAAGAGAATTGCCATGAGCCATTTTGTCCGGAAGAAGTAGGAAAAGTCGTTGCGTGCCACGCGGAGAATTAGTCGCAGTTCGGTCATCCGGCTTTCACCCCTTCCACCAATCGCTGCAACAGCAACATGCCCAACCCCAGCGTGCTCACAGCAAGAGCAGCAAGAACAGCGACCGAGTATGTCGGGTTCAGAAGTATGCTTGGGTCGAATCCGAGTACGAGGCGAACTAGGTCTGCGCCGTAAGTCAGTGGGCTGAGGAAGGCGGCTGCAGCGTAGCCTGGCGGTAGGAAGATGAAGGGGTAGAGGACTGTGCTGAAGCGGATTATGAGGCTGGCGAGTCCCACGGTTATTGCGGTGTAGATGTCTGCGGATTTGAAGGCTATGAAGGACAGAGCTAGCATGACGCCAGCGACTCCGAAACCCAAACAGAATAGGGTGGCGAGGGCAGCGGTTACTGAGACGATTGTAAGGTTTCCGATAAGCACCAAGGTGATGACGAATGGGACAGAAAGCATCAGCGCCAACTCTACTCCACCTTGGAGGGCGATGGATAGGAACAGTTTTGTGCGGGAAATCGGGAGGCTCAGCAGGTAGGGTAGTCGCCCTTCATGTGCATCTTCTACAAAGTGACGCCCCGTATGCGAGCCGATGTCGAAAGTCATCATCACCACGAAGCCGACGGCGTAAAACTGCTGGTAATTGCTCACGCCCGTGACCAGTTGCGAGATTAGGGCGCCGTAGATGGCGAGCTGTATGCCGAAGGTGAACCACTCCATGATTATCCACACTGGCGGCTGGAGTTCATGTTTCAGGTCGAACCAAATTAGACGAACCACATTACGCATTTTTCGGGGCCTCCAGTGCCTTGCCCGTGAAGTGTAAGAATACGTCGTCGAGAGACGGTTCAGTTACCTTCACCGACAAGAGACGGGCTTTGCGTTTGAAGCACAGGTTTGTCATTTTTGGCACCCATGCTTCGGCGATTGAGACGTGGGCTTTATAGCGGTTTTCGCCTGTGGCTGCGAGGCTTACGGTGCCCTGTATTCGCCTCAGTTCTTCTTGAAGCGTTGCGTTTTCTGGTTCAGGGGTTTCCAGTTCCAATTCAACCACGTCGCCTCCTGTGATTTTGTCCTTTAGATTCTTGACAGTATCGCAAACAATGTTTGTTCCTTGGTCTAGTATGGTGACTCGGTCGGCTAGGTATTCGGCTTCGCGGACCTCGTTCGTGGCGACGAGGATGGTTGAGCCTTCTTCTCTGAGCTTAAGGATTTGTTCCCAGATTTCCCGTTTGCCCCGCAGGTCCACTTGACTGCTCGGCTCGTCGAATATGGCGAATCGTGGACGCTGGATAAGAACCTTGGCTGTCTCAAGTCTCTTTGCTTGTCCACCCGAGAGGTGCATGAAGAGTTTGTTGCGGTCGTCCCACAGCTCCAAGAGTCTTAGAATTTCTTCAATTTTAGTGTCTCGCCTGTCCTTTGGAACACCGCACACGTCGGCGTGGAAGCGAAGGATTTCTGCGGGTCTGTGTCTCCAGAAGCCTCTTGCCTCTTGAAACGCGATGCCCAGAACCTTGCGAACTTGAGTCGGTTGTCTGGACACATCGATGCCTAAAACTTTAGCCATGCCACTGGTGGGTTTTAGAACGGTGGCGAGAATCATGAGTAGAGTGGTTTTTCCCGAGCCGTTGGGTCCGAGTAGAACCATGATTTCGCCGGGATTTATGGTGAACTCGAGACCTTTCAGTGCCAAAGTCTTCTTGCCGTATCGTTTTGTTAGGTTCTGGGTTTCAACTGCGTACATCGATGCTGTCCACTCAGGGTAAGTGAATTCTCAATAGAGCATAACAAACAAGTATAAAAACCATGTGGACATGCTTTTACATATAGAAAGAGGCTTCTACTTCAACTCTAAACGTACTAGTGGAAAATCTGCATCGTCACGTTTTGTTTTGAACCCGTGCTTTAAGTAAAATGCTAAAGGTCCTGACGGGTTTTCTGGGGAGGATTTGCGGGCGAAAGTTTCTATGGCTTTGAATCCTTGTTGCTTTAGTTGTTTGATTCCTGTTTTGAGGATGAGTGTGCCGATGCCTTTCTTTTGGTTTTCTTTGTTTGGGATGTACAAGCAGGCTAAGAAAACAGCGTCTTTGCTTGGCGGTTCTGACGGGTATTCTTTTACGTTTGGAAAGTATTTCGCAGGCGCGCATTGAACAAACCCTAGAGGTTGATTGTTAAGGTAGGCGATGAAGCCGCCGCTGCACCCTGTTTCTTGTTTCATCTGTATGAACCAGTCTAGCCTTTTCTTTTCCTTCTCTTCTGTCATGTTTTTTCCCGAGAATTCGCCAGCTGTTTGCCAGTAGAAGCATCGTCTGCATTGTTCGGGTATGTCTCTGAAGTTTTCCTTATTCACGGCAGCAAGTTTCAGCACTACAACCCCACTTCCGCACATACTATAGCTGAATTAAGGTATTAAAATCATAACAATCCGAGAAAAACTCGTGTCTCGAAAGTTTTATAGTGCTCCTTAGCGTAACTAATGCTTTCTTTCCGACAACAAAATGGTGTGTGAAAAAACAAAATGAGGGAAGTTGCTATTGTCGGCGTTGGATGCACAGGCTTCAAACCCGTGACGCCTGATGTTTCTTACAAGGAGCTGATGTTCGAAGCAGCAGTCAGAGCGTATCGCGACGCTGGAGACGTTAATCCGAGAAAAGACATTGACTGTTTCGTCTCGTGCGCCGAAGACTACTGGGAAGGCTACAGCATATTCGACGAGTTCACCCCAGACCAGCTCGGCGCGGCGCTTAGACCACTATTCACCGTCTGCGGCGAAGGAATAACAGGACTAGCCACGGCTTACATGCTCATAAAAACGGGCGAATTCGAAACAGTAGCCGTCGAAGCCCACAGCAAAGCCTCAGACATCCTCACGTTCAACGACGTCGTCAACTTCGCCCTAGACCCACAACTAAACCGACCACTCGGCGGACACCCCCACTATATTGCCGGCATGGAAATGAACCGTTACCTCCACGAAACAGGCGCGACTAGGGAACAGTGCGCCATGGTCGCAGCAAAAAACAAACGCAACGCCCTGGATAACCCGAACGCGGCGTACGGCGCCAACATCTGCCCCGAAGACGTCCTCTGCAGCGAACCACTCTTCTACCCCATCAACAGGCTGGACGCAAGCCAAAACGCAGACGGCTGCATCGTCATGGTCCTAGCCTCAGGCGAAGCCGCAAAAAACCTCTCCGCCAACCCAGTCTGGATAAAGGGCATGGGATGGATAAGCGAAACCCCGTCGCTCGAAACCCGAAGCTGGAGCGAAGCCGCGTACGCACGATTAGCCACAGAGAGGGCATACAGAGATGCGGGCATCAGGACACCGGCGGAGGAAGTCGACTTTGCCGAAGTGGACGACATGTTCTCGTACAAGGAGCTGCAGCACATGGAAGCCCTAAAACTCTGCAGACACGGCGAGGCGGGCAAACTAACCGAAGAAGGCGTAACTGGACGATGCGGTGCCTTGCCGATTAACCCGTCGGGCGGACTGCTCGGCATGGGCTACGCTTTATGTGCGAGCGGGTTACAGCGGGCGATGGAGGCGGTTCTACAGTTGCGGGGGGATGCTGGAAAACGGCAAATCCCAGACGCAGAGGTCGGCGTGGCGCAGTCGTGGCTTGGAATCCCCACGGCTACGGGCGCGGTGGCTGTGTTAGGCAGTAACAAGTGTTGAGGTGAAGTGAAAGAATGTTTGGCAAGAAAAGAGTTGCAGTAATAGGCGCAGGCATGACCCTGTTTAGGCGGAACATGAGGGAAACCGGAAGGGAGATGGCTTGGGAGGCTTCGAAGATGGCGTTGGACCAAGCGGGCATGGAGCTGAAGGACATTCAAAGCGCGGTCATGGGTACGGCGCCCGACGCGTTTGACGGTGTGCACATGAAGGGCGAGTACTTGGCTGACGGTGCGGGTGCGTTTAGGAAGCCGTATTCGCGGGTTTTCGTGGGCGGTGGTACGGGCGTGTTCGTGGCGGATGCTGGTTGGTGGCATGTGGCTTCGGGGCAGTTTGACACGTGTTTGGTGGTGGCTGAGGAGAAGATGTCGTCTTGTTATCCGCATCCTGCTTATGCGTTTACGACGATTTTCGACCCGATCTTGGACCGACCCTTGGGCGTGACGTTGATTTGGATTTTCGCGTTGGAGATGCACAGGTACATGCATGTGCACGGGATTAAGAAGGAAGAAATCGCTTTGGTTTCGGTGAAGAACAAGCGTAACGCGTTGGATCATCCGTGTGCGCAGTTGGGTGCGAAGATTACGGTTGAGGACGTGTTGAATTCGGAGATTATGTGTTGGCCTGTTCAGCGGTTGGATATTAGTCCGACGAGTGATGGTGCGGCGGCGTTGGTTTTGGCGTCTGAGGATGTGGCTAAGAAGTATACGGATAGTCCCGTGTGGATCGACGGCGTCGGCTGGTGCATTGACTCGACGATGTGGACGAACCGTGACCTGTATTTTCCCAAGTATGTGCAGTCGGCGGCGCGGATGGCGTACAAGATGGCTGGCATCAAAAACCCGCGGAAGGAGATTGACGTGGCTGAGCCTTACGACCCATTTGACTATAAGGAACTGCATCACATGGAGGGTTTGATGCTTTGCGGTAAGGGTGAGGCGCCGAAGCTTACGGCGGACGGAGTGACGCAGCGGGACGGTGACTTACCTGTTTGTCCATCGGGCGGATTGTTGGGCGTTGGTAATCCGATTGCTGCTGCGGGTTTGATGAAGTGTTGCGAGCTGTTTTGGCAGTTGCGTGGCGAGGCGGGCAAGCGTCAGGTGAAGAAGGATGCGCGGACTGGTGTGGCGCAGGCTTGGGGTGATCTGATGCAGTACGGTTCGGTTATTGTAATGAGGAGTTGAGCGGAGCGGTGAGTGCGAAGATTAAGAGTTTTCCGGGCGAAGAGTTGAAGGGCGAAGACATCAAAAGCGGCAAGGTGCCGTCTGTGAAGTTCCGACCCAACATCAAGTACCAGTGGAGCGCAGGCGTGGCGATGAGCCGGTTCTTGGAAGAACTGAAGAAGGGCAAGATCATCGGCACTACTTGTAACGAGTGTGGGCGGGTTATGGTGCCGCCGCGGGTCTTTTGCGAGCAGTGTTTCAAGTCTGTTGACGGTTGGGCGTTCGTGAAGGACACGGGGACGATTAACACGTATTCGGTGTCGTTCGTTGCTGGTGATGCGAGCAGGATTAAGGAGCCGATTTTGGTGGCGGTGATTGACTTGGACGGTGCGTCGAAGGGCATGGGGATTTTGCATTGGCTGGGCGAGATTAAGGACTGGAAGAAGATTCAGTTTGGGATGAAGGTGAAGGCGGTGTGGAAGCCGGAGAAGGAGCGGACGGGTTCGATTCTGGATATCAAGTACTTCAAGCCGATTAAGGAGGAGAAATAGCGGTGTCAACAGAGAAGATTACTAACCCGCAAAGGATGCTCCACTGGCCGGGGCACATGGAAACCGACTACATCTACACTCTGGGTGTTGCAGGCGAACGGTTTTTCAAGGAACTGAAGAAGGGCAGAATCATGGGCGCCAAGTGCAAGCGCTGTGGCATCGTTTACGTGCCTGTTCGGCTCTATTGCGAAAGATGTTTCGAGAAGCTTGAGGATTGGGTGGACGTGGGCACGAAGGGCAAGGTGTACACGTTTACGGTGGCGACTGTTGGCTTGGACGGTGCGAGGTTGGAGAAACCTGTTGTTTATGCGTTCGTGAAGTTTGACGGTGCAGAAGGTGGACTGATTCACCGGGTGGACGAAGTGAAACCCGAAAACGTCAGCATAGGCATGAGCGTTAAGGCGGTTTTCAAGCCACCGAAACAGAGAACAGCCAACATAAACGACATACAACACTTCAAACCACAAAAATAACCCCTCTCTCTATTTTTATACAGTAAAACTTGTTGGACGTTTATGCTACGCCTGCGGAAGAGCCTAAGGCGCCGAAGCGGACGGAAGCGGAACTGAAACGGTTCAGAGAAGACATGGACAAAACACGCGAATAGGTCAAAAAACAGTTCGGAACAAAAACAAAATAGCCTGCCCAGAAACTCTCTTTTTATTTTTGTCATGTTTTTCCTATTCTATTCCGAGATGTTGTTGAGTAAGCGTTTTTAAACATCTGCATCCAAATCATAGGTTCAGAAGTTGATGCTTATGGGCGACGACAAAACGCCTGATATGTGCAAGATGCTTGACAAGGCGTTGAGGCTGGGTGCGGAGTACGCGGATGCGCGGTTTCAGAATTATGATTATGAGCTTGTAACCGTGGAGAACAAGCAGCTCAAAAGCTACTCGTCGAGGAGGCTGGGCGGGGTAGGCATAAGAGCCATTATCAAAGGCGCTGTGGGATACGCTTCGACAAGCGACCTCAGTCCCGTGAGCCTTGAGAAAATCCTGAACACAGCCGTCAAAATTGCCAAGTCAATCAAGACTGAAGAAACTGCCTTTACACACCTGAAGCCCAACAAAGCGAACACGAAACTCGACGTGAAAATCGACCCCGCAAACGTTTCTCCCGAAGAGAAAGTTGCGGTGGCGTTGGATTCAAACAAGGCTGCTTGGGTTGGAGATGAAATTAAGAACGCATTGACTTGGCTGGGTATTGCTAGGGATCGTAGAGCCTTTGTGTCTACTGAGAGTGCTGAGGTTAATGTTGAGACATCGCTGGTTGGCTTATTACACATGAGCGTTGCCAAGGTGGGCGACGTAATGGAAAGCACCATGTACTGGCAGAGCAAATGCGCTGGATTCGAGTTCATAAACTCCATCGACACGAACACGTTCACGCCCGACATCTCCAAACTTGCCATTCACACGGCGCAATCGAAAACGTGTCCTGCTGGGACTTTTCCCGTAGTGGTGGAGCCTGAAGTCATGGGTGTGATTTTGCATGAGGCTTTTGGGCATGCGTCTGAGGCGGATTTCATCGTTACAAATTCTTCGGTGCTCACCAGTAAACTCGGCACCCAAGTTGCGAGCGAAGCCGTGACTCTAATTGATGAAGGCTTGGTTGAAGGCGGCTACTACTATCCGTACGACGATGAGGGAACCAAAAAAGAGAAAACAGTGGTCGTGGAGAAGGGAGTCCTCAAGAACTACCTTCATGACATTCACTCCGCTCAACAACTCGACGCCGAACCCACGGGCAATGGCAGAGCGCAGGACTTTGAAAACACGCCTATGGTGAGACAGAGTAACTTTTACATGCAGCCTGGAGATTTTACGGTTGAAGAGCTAATCGAAGATATAGACTTTGGAATATACGTGGGCGAAAAAGGATTGAAGGGCGGCGAGGTCGACCCGGGTAATGGAACGTTCACTTTTGGTGTGGGTCCGTCGAGGGCGATAAGGAACTGTGAACTCGCCGAGACTTTCAGGGGAGTTGTGCTGAGTGGTTCGATTCTTGACACGCTGAAAACTGTTGATGCTGTAGGGAAGGATTTGAAGGTGACGACCGAGGTTTTTGGCGTTTGTGGAAAGAGCGGGCAGGCTGTTTTTGTGGGTCAAGGTGGACCGCACGTCAGAATTCGCAAGATGACGGTTGGAGGACGATGATAAGAATGATGCTGACCGAGTTGGCTGTCAAGAGGATGATGCACTTGGGCGCGACCGAAGCTGAGACTTACATGCGAAAAACAAGGGCGACGCGTGTGAACTTCGCCGAGAAAATCGGAAATTTCAAAACCTCCGAGACCATGGGAATGACGCTTAGAGCCGTTTTCGGAAGGAGAGTTGCCATGTATTCCACTTCGATTCTGGATGAAAGCGAAGTTAATGATGTTGCTGCAAAAGTGGTGAGAATAGCGAAAGCCTCGCCCGAAGACCCAAACTGGAAGCACCTGAACAGGAAATTTGGCAGTGCACCTGCGACGGGATACTTTGATGCTGAAGTCAAGAACCTTGAGACTGAGCAGATTGTTGAGAGCCTGAATTCAGCAATCGCGCACGTCAAGGATTTTGACAAGAGGGTCAAGCCTGCTCTGAGTTCGCTTTCTGCGTTTTCATCGAATGTTTCAGTGTCAAACTCCTACAACGAGGGCGGTGAACGAGAAGAAACCTCGGTGCTGGTCTCCTTGCAAGTGAAAGCTGAAGAGAATGCGAGTGTGAGTAACGCGGGGGAGTTTCGAGGAGCAAAGTTCTGGAAGCAGATAAATCTCGAAAGGCTAGCCGAGACTGCTTCGGAGAAGGCGATTAGGTTTCTGAATGCGAAGTCTTTGCCGAGTCGCAAGACGTCGGTTGTTATTCGGAATCAGGTGTTTGCGAACATGCTGGGCTTGATGCTGGGCGAGCCCGTGAATGCCGAGTCCGTTCAGAGTGGCAGGTCTCTGCTTATTGGGAAACTCGGAACAAGAATTGCGTCTGAAAAAGTCACAGTTGTGGATGATGGGTTGATGCAGTTTGGCTGGAATACGCGTCCTTTCGATGATGAAGGACATCCGAGTCAGAGAACCCTGGTTGTTGACGAAGGTGTGCTCAGAAACTATCTTTACGATGCGTACACTTCCCTTAAGGACGGTGTTGAGTCAACAGGAAACTGTCACCGACGCGACTACTGGATACGCCCGCAGCCTTCACCGAGCAACTTTGTGCTGCAACCCGGAGACGCCACTCCTGAAGAGTTGGTTCGTGACGTCCAAGATGGAATTTACGTCGAGGAGACCATTGGCGACTGGCTGTCAGACCCCATTAGTGGAAACCTGAACGCCACGATCGCACAAGGATACTTGATAGAGAACGGTGAATCTGCACAATCGGTTAAGGGTATGGTTCTGTCAGCGAATTTTCATGAACTGATAAAGAACCAAATAGACCTGATAGGCAACGACCTGAAAAACAACATGCAGTACTACTCGCCTTCAATTAGAATAAAGGACCTCACAATAGCAGGACAAAACTAACAATTGCAGACGTGAAAAGAGAAAAAGACATCTATCGAAAAGCCGCTGTATTCTTGCGGAGAATCGTTGTTGACAGAATGTTTAAAGATGGAAACCATAGAACAGCCTTTGAAGTCACGAAAACATTCCTCGAAATGAACGGAAAGAAAATGAAGATTACAGATACAGAAGAAATAATTAGGTTTATAAAAGACATTAGGCAGTATAACCTTGAAGAAGTTGAAAGCTGGCTCGAAAATGGCGAAATCTCGAAAACAAAGAAGCGCGCTGAAGATTCTGCAGAAAAACGTTAGGGCTGACTCTGCAATCCTAAAAGGACTAAATAGCGGTTCTAAAAAGACAAGAAAATAACATCCAGATTTCATAATTCCAGAACAAGTTAATGACTCAATTCTGATAGACAGGTCAGTCTACTGCTGTCTGTGTACGCACAGTGCCTAGAGCCTAAAAAGTGACGAAAAGGTCTAATCATATTTGGAGCCTATTAGTATCGTATAGGTGACCCTCTAGGTCTAGGCGTGTGTGTCTCTTCACAGAGCCTGTAGAGCCCCTCATATTTGGAACCTATTAGAAAGGTCTAGTCTACTGCTGCGTGCGCTCACACACAGAGAGCACAGAAGCCCAACACGACAAAACTCCGCAAACCCGCCACTTTCCCTTGCAAAACAAGCTTTTTCGCATAAGTTTTTAAGACTCGACGATGACTAAACTATTTTCTCAACGGAGGCAAGGCAAAACTTGAACAACACCGAGAAAACCGTTGAAGACGTGGCGATTAACCTTTTACGATTAGCAGTAATCCAGCTTCCCCAAGACGTAAAACAGGCTTTGCAGCACGCTTACGAAACCGAAACCAGCCCCGCAGGAAAAACCAACCTCAAAACCATCCTCGACAACATCAAACTCGCCGAACAAACAGGCACCCCAGTGTGCCAAGACACGGGCACGATAATCTATTACGTGAAAGCCGGCGCCCAAACACAAGACCTAGACAAAATCGAAACCGCGCTCACGAACGCCACAAGAAAAGCCACCCAACAAATTCCGCTTCGTCCAAACGCCGTCGACCCGCTGAACGGCAAGAACACGGGCGACAACACCGGCGCCCACATACCCTACGTGCACTGGGAAATCGTGCCGGGCAACGACGTCGAAATCACGGTTTTAACGAAGGGCGGCGGCTCAGAAAACGTGTGCACGACTGGCATGCTGGTTCCCGGCGAGGGCTTAAAGGGACTCAAGAAATTCGTCGTCGACACTGTCGTCAAAGCCGGCAGCCAACCCTGCCCCCCGAACATCCTCGGCGTAGCTATGGGCGGAGGCGCCGACATAGCAATGAAACTCGCCAAAAAAGCACTCTTAAGACCCTTGAACCAGCCTAACCCCAACCCAGAACTCGCTAAGCTCGAGGATGAACTGCTCGAAGCCGTCAACCAACTCGGTATCGGTCCCATGGGTTTGGGCGGAAAATGGACGATTTTGGGCGTGAAAATCGATTACGCGGCAAGGCATCCTGCGTCTTTTCCGGCAGCGGTGGCTTTTAACTGCTGGGCGGCACGACGCGCCACGGCGAGAATCGGCGCGGATGGGCGTGTGGAGTATTTGACTCATAAGGTGAGGTGAAAAAGGATGGCGACGTACAAGCTTAAAACTCCAATCAGTGAGGAAGACGTTCGCAAACTGAAAATCGACGATGTGCTATTCATCACGGGCACAATCGTCACCGCACGAGACCAAGCCCACCGCAGGGCTTTGGATTGGGCGAAGGAGGGCAAGAAACTCCCGATTGACTTGAAGGGCTTGGCGGTTTTCCACTGTGGACCCATCGTGAAGAAAGAAGGCGACAAATGGATAGCCGTCGCAGCAGGACCCACAACCAGCACCCGCATGGACATTTTCGAGGACGAATTCATCAAAAACTTCGGCGTCCGCGTCGTAATCGGCAAGGGAGGCATGGGCAAACGCACCACCGAAGCAATGAAAAAATACGGCGCAGTCTACGGCGCATTCACCGGAGGCGCAGCCGCACTCGCAGCCAAGGCAATCAAAAACGTGCGAGCGGTGGAATGGTACGACTTGGGCATGCCTGAGGCTTTGTGGATTTTCGAAGTCGAAGAATTCGGCCCGCTTTCGGTGGCGATTGACTCGCACGGAAACAACATCTTTGAACAAATAGCCAAAACCGCGGAAGAAAACCGCGCGAAGATTTACGAGAAATTGGGCATAGGAAAGTGAGAAAGAATTGGCTTACGAAACCATTGACACCGACGTGCTCGTCATCGGCGCAGGCGGAGCAGGCGCAAGAGCCGCCATCGAAGCCGCGAATCACAATGTTTTGGTTACGCTTCTGAGCAAAGAACTTCTCGGCAAAGCGCACACTTGCATGGCGGAAGGAGGCGTAAACGCTGCGTTCGGCAACGTCGACCCAGCTGACAAGTGGGAAGTGCATTTTAAGGACACGATTGAAGGCGGCGCTTGGATAAACAACCAAAAAGTCGTCGAAATCCTCGCAAAAGAGGCATGCGACCGCATCATGGATTTGGAAGAGTACGGCGCTATCTTCGACCGCACGCCTGAAGGAAAAATCATGCAACGCCCCTTCGGAAAACAAACCTACCGACGCACCTGTTATGCGGCTGACCGCACTGGGCATGAAATGATGGTCACTCTAACAGAAGAGATTCGTCGCCGAGACATCGACATCATGGAAGAAGTATTCGTAACAAACCTTCTAACTTCGGGCAACACGGTCTTAGGCGCCATGGGAATCAGCTTCAAAACAGGCAGTTTCTTAGTTTTCAAAGCCAAAGCAACAGTACTCGCAAGCGGAGGAACAGGCAGAGTATACAAAATCACTAGTAACGCCGGACAAGACACGGGCGACGGCTACGCAGCGGCTTATCACGCGGGCGCACGTTTGCTGGACATGGAAATGATACAGTTCCACCCAACAGGCATGGTTTTCCCAGAATCGCACCGAGGCGTCCTCGTAACAGAAGGCGTCAGAGGCGAAGGCGGTGTCCTCAAAAACACCAAGGGCGAAAGGTTCATGCAGCGCTACGACCCAAAACGCATGGAACTCGCAGGCAGAGACGTCGTTGCAAGAGCCAACGCCACCGAAATCCTTGAAGGTCGTGGCACAGAACACGGTGGCGTGTATCTTGACGTTTCACATCTGGCTCCTGAGATTATTGAGGAAAGATTGCCCACGATGTTCGAACAATTTGAAGATGTGGGTGTAGACATAAGAAAAGAACCCATGGAAGTCGCACCCACAGCACATCATGAAATGGGCGGCGTGGAGATCAACGAAAACGCAGAAACCACGCTTAAAGGAATGTACGCCGCAGGAGAAATCACTGGCGGAGTACATGGAGGCAACAGGCTTGGCGGAAACGCACTCGCCGACACCCAAGTGTTTGGGCAAAGAGCAGGCGCAAATGCCGCGTTGTATGCAAAAAACTTTGGCATGCCAATCATCGACAAGAAACAAGTCGAGAAAGAAGCAGACAGAATACGTGTTCTTCTTGAGAGGAAGGAAGGGATAAGACCTTACGAAGTCAAGAACCGCCTGCAAAGTCTCATGTGGGACAAAGTCGGCATTTTCAGAACGGGCAAAGAATTACAAGAAGCCGTGCAAGCCATCGAGCAAATGAGAAAACAAGATGTGCCCCGACTTTACGTTTCTGACAAGCACACAAGATACAACAAAGAACTCATCGAAGCACTCGAAATAGAAAACATGCTTACAGTGTCTGAGATGATAGCCAAAGCCGCACTGCTACGAGAAGAAAGCAGAGGCGCACACTTCAGAAAAGATTTCCCAAAAATAGACAACCAAAACTGGTTCGTAAACATATACGTTCAACAAGAAGATGGACAAATGAAAATGACGAAGCTTCCAGTTGTCGTCACAACTCTCCAACCTGAGGGAGCATAAAATGGCAAGAGACACAATTCAAGTGAAGGTTTGCCGATACAACCCGGACGTTGACGATTCACCCCATTACGGAACATACAATGTGCCGTTTACTCAAGGCATGGTTGCGCTTGACGTGTTGAATTATATATCCGAGCACTACGACGGCTCACTCACATACCGCTGGGCATGCAGAGCAGGACAATGCGGCTCATGTGCGATGATAATAAACGGTAAGCCGAAAGCTGCATGTCGTACGCTGGTGGAGAAAGGAAAACCATTAACATTCGCTCCTCTGGTTCAATTTCCTGTGGTAAAAGACCTTGTTGTCGACTACGAACGTGGCACACGGAGGCTCCAGAAAATAAAGCCCTACGTGCAAAGAGTCAAATCTCCACAGAGACCCGAAATCACTCTAAAAGAAGACATCGCCGACGTCAAAGAAATTCGCGGATGTATAGAATGCTGGGCTTGCGTCTCAGCTTGCCCCGTAGTCGGCGAAGCATGGCAAGAATTCGCTGGACCATTGATTCATCGTCAACTTGCACGGTTAAAACTTGACAAAAGAGACACCGAAGACCGTGTAAAAACCGCGTTCATCGAAGGCTTGTACGACTGCACCACATGCAAAACATGCGTCGAAGTCTGCCCAAAAAAAATCGACATACCCGGCAAAGCCATCGAAAAAATGCGAGCCATCGCCGTAAAAGAGGGACTCGGCCCACTTGAGGGTCAAAAGCCCTTCATCGAAGCCATAAGAAGAACCGGACGTTCAGTGGATAGACAAAGCACTCCCTTGCTTGAGCAGGTGCCCGATGTTATTGATGTCGAAGACCCGATTGACGAAATTGCCTTCTTTACAGGCTGCTTGGTGGACTATAGGCTTCAATCAACTGGTTTAAACGCCCTCGAAGTGCTAAAACGCAATCATGTCAAGGTGCACATTCCCAAAGCCCAAACATCATGCGCATCCCCCGCCTTCCGCAGCGGCGTCGTCGACCTTGCGCATCAGCAAGTGAAAAAGAACGTTGACGCCCTTGAAAAATTGGGCATAACCAAGGTTGTCAGCATGTGTGCGGGTTGCTCCATGACGATGAAGAACGACTTTCCAGCGGTTATGAAGAAACTTCACAACAGAGAACCAAACTACAAAGTCTACGAATTCACAGAATACCTCGTCCGCGAACTAGGCATAGACAAACTCAACACCAAAGACCTCGGCGAGTTAAAGATGAAAGTCACATACCATGATCCGTGCCACCTGAACCGCGGACAAGGAATTCATGATGAACCCCGACAACTAATCAAACTCATCCCGGGCATCACGTTCATCGAAATGGAAGAACCAGACAGATGCTGCGGCTCAGGCGGAGGCGTACGCACAGGACGGAGACCATTGAGCATGGCGCTGGCTAGGCGGAAAGCCGAGTTCATCATCAAATCTGGCGCGGATGTCGTCGTAACCGAATGCCCATTCTGCCTCATCCAAATCCGCGACATACTCAACCAACTAGGCTACCAACACATAAAAACATACAACATACCCGACCTCATGGCAACAGCATACAACAAAACCAAATAACCCCATCCTCCCCTCCCATTCTCAGTTTTAACAACGCTCTCAATGGTTCTTGGTTAGAATCTGACTATTACTATAATTTCGTAAGACGTAAGATTTAATACTAAGCCTCGCCTCCTTATTGTATAGGAGAGCAACAATGCTACGAGTCAAGAAGTTTTCGGGAAAACTTAAGAGTTCACTGGGAAAGATTAGTCCGAAGAAAAAGCCTCGGGTTACTTTGGTTCCGCCTCCGGCGCCGCCAAAGCCAGTTCCCAGAGGGTTTAAAATTGTGGAGAGGTATCCGCTTTACGAGCCTTTCGTGCACGTCGCCATCGTGCAGAATCCTTCCACGGGCGAGTACAAGTATGTTTTAGACGAGCTTCAGCTGGATGACTTGGAGAGAAACATTTACAACCGCATATTGGACATTCTACTTTCTGAAATTGAATCGCCCAAGGAAGAGATCACGGATCCGCGGAAGTTTTTTGCGAACGAAGCCAGAAACATAGTCGACAAATACCGCATCAGTCTGGGCTGGCTGCCCGACGTCTCTTGGTACAAGATTCTCTACCACGCAGAACGAGATTTGGTCGGTTTTGGTAAGATTGATCCTTTGATGCGTGATCCTAACATAGAAGACATTTCGTGTGACGGTGTGGAAAAGCCAGTTTACGTGTGGCACCGAAAATACGAGAGCATTGAGAGCAATCTTCGTTTTCAGGATGATGAAGGACTGGACAACACCGTTGTTAAACTTGTGCACATGGCAGGAAAGCATGTTAGCTCAGCTTTTCCCATAGTAGACGCCTCTTTGCCCGGAAAACACAGGCTGGCAGTTTGTTATCGACGTGAAGTGACGCCCTTCGGAACGGCCTTTACTATCAGGAAGTTCCGCGAAGACCCGTATTCGATGATTGACTTGATCAACCTTGGAACGTTTAATGAGGACATGGCGGCGTACTTCTGGCTTTGCCTCGAAAACAGAGCCTCAATCATGGTTCTCGGTGGAACAGCCGCAGGCAAAACAACTGCGTTGAACTCTTTGGCTTGTTTAATCAAACCTGGAAGCAAAATCATTACCATTGAAGAGACTGCGGAGCTTAATTTGCCTCATGAAAACTGGGTGTCATTCATTGCCCGGAGAAGTTACGGTCTTGGGGAAAACCTGACGGGCGAAGTGACTCTGTTTGATCTGGTGAAGACTTCGATGAGGCATCGTCCTGACGTGTTGATAGTGGGCGAGGTTAGGGGAAACGAGGCATACGTATTGTTCCAGGCTCTGGCTACTGGGCACGGTGGTATGTGTACTATGCACGCTGAGAATCTTGATTCTGCAATAAAGCGTTTAACTTCTAAGCCTATGGAGATTGCGGCGTCTTACATTCCTCTAATGAACATTGTCTTGTCGGTTCAGCGTGTGCAGTTGCAGAAACAGGGCGAAAGACGTGTGAACCGTCGAGTCTTGTCGGTGGATGAGATCGCAGCGTACGAAGAATACAGAAACACGTACAAGTGGAGGCCGGCGGACGACGTGCATGAATCATTCCTAGATAATAGCGCAATGCTTTCCTACATCTCCGAACGTGTTGGCTACAGTAAAAAACAGTTGATTAGGGAGATTGAACGTCGCAAGAACGTGCTGCATTGGATGCGGGAACAGAACATCCGAAGCTACAAGGATGTTGCTGCGATAATCTCCGAATACTGTATCAGGCCAAAGGAATTCTATGAGAAGATTTTTGCTGGTGAGGAGGTAGAAGCGGTTGCAATTGATCGACGCGCTTGAGGGGTGGTCTTTCCGCATTTTCGGGCGAATAGCGCCTGCTTTCTTGAAGAACGTCTTTGAATTTAGGGACGAGTTGCGGCGTGCTGGAATCAAGATATATCCCGAGACCTACGTTTCTCTGATGTTTTTCGCTACACTTCTTACTTTGCCCGTGTCCATCGCTGCGATTGTGCTTCTCTACTTTACGCAGTTGATTCCGTTGATTTTCCTTGTGCCGACGCCTGTTTATGTTATGATTGCGTTCATTATAATGCCGATGTCTAAGGCGACTGAAAGGGCTACTTCTCTGGAGAGGGAGGTGCCTTTCGCGGCGACGTACATCACTGTCATGGCGAGCGGCGGTATTCCGCCTTATGTGAGTTTTAAGCGGCTTTCAGAAGTGGACTTGATGCCGGCGACGCGCAAGGAAGCGAAAGAGATTATCAAAGATGTTGAAATTTTCGGTATAGATCCATTGAGCGCTATGGTAAGCTCTGCAAAACATCATCCCCTGGACATTTTCAGAGACTTTCTCGCCGGCTACGCCTCAACCGTAATCATCGGTGGTGACATCGCGCACTTTTTGGAGACAAAATCAGAGGACATTTTCAAAGCCCGTGCGGCAAGAGTGAGAAACGCCGCTGAACGCCTTGGGATGCTTCTGGAATCCTTCATTATCATAATGGTTCTGATGTCGCTTTGTTTCTACATTCTCTTCAGTGTGGAATCAATCTACAGCAGCGGGTTGTCCATGGGGTCGGGCATTCTGATGTATACATATGTTTTCACGCCCATGCTTTCGTTTGTCTTCATCTATTTGGCTCACGGTATGCAGCCGAAGACTCCGATTACTGATTTGACGCCTTACAAGGTCTTTGGAATCTGCTCTGTCATAGGCGCCCTGGTGTTCCTGTTGCTAACAAGTTTCAATGGAATGGTGAACGTGCCGTTTCTGAGTAGCATCTCAAGTGTTGTCGACCTCCCCACAGCCACAGCTATCGCTTTGTTCATTGCCACGGCGCCTGCTGCGGTTGTGCAGATTAGACTTGCTGGGAAAAAAGTCAGTCTTGAACATGGCATCGCAAACTTTCTGCGGGACTTAACTGAAGTTAGAAAAACGGGTCTTGCACCAGAAAAATGCATTGAAACTCTTTCCAAACGGGATTACGGGGAATTCAGTAAAGAGTTGAAGAAGATTACGTCTGAAATTTCTTGGGGGATTCCGGTTAGAAAGGTCATCATGGACTTTGTTAAACGAACAAAAAGTTGGATTACGCAAATCGTCATGTTCCTACTGGTCGAAGCCATCGACGTGGGCGGCGGAACGATTACGATGATTGAGTCTCTTGCAAGGTTTAACAACATGACTCAAGAAGTGGAGAGGGAGAAGAAGATGGCTGTTCGTCCTTACGTGATGATTCCGTACTTCGCTGCGATTTTGTTGGTCGCAACAACCGTGATGATGTTGATGTTCACCACGCAAACCGTCGGAGTTGCAGGGGAATCGAGTCAACCAAGCGACTTGGGCTCTCTAACAACGATATTCACGACATCCGTCATCATCCATAGCTATCTAATTGGATTAGTTGGAGGTAAAATCAGCGAAGAATCAGTTGCAGCTGGGTTCAAGCATTCTGCAATTCTTGTGATAGTCGCAGTCGTTGCTGCCAAACTTGTCCCTATGTTTATCAGCTTCTAGGAGGGGGAGTCACGAAACTAAAACTAGCAACAAAATGGCGCCGAAGCAAGAAAGCCGTGAGCCCAGTAATCTCCACAGTCATCATAACAGCTACCATAGTAGTTTTGGTTTTGGTGACCGTGGTTTTTGCAAACAACTTTCTCTCAGCTAAGATAGCGGAAAGCGACTTTAACGCCGCCAAACAGTTTATGCAGACAGTAGGTCGACAGATAGACGATGTTGCATGGCGAATCGGTCAGACCGAAACAGCGCGTTATACAAGCAGAGACGGCGATGTTAACTTTCTAGCCACAGCGCTGACTTACACAATCGAAATTAAGACCACCGAAAACCCCAACTGGCAGACACTCTCAATGAACAGTACAGGAATAATATTCTTCAAAATGCCCATTTCAAAGTATTCGATAACGAACAACTACTATGAACTGATTTGGCCAACACATATTTTAAACCTGACATTGAAGGGTTCGGCTGCGCCTAGTTCGAAAGTGTTTACAGTTGAGAAGTTGGCAATGACGGACGGAAGTTTTATCAGAGTAGTGGCTACTCCCATGGTAAGAATAGTAAATTCAACCATAACCACTGGCACAAACAGCACATTCTACTTCAAACTGTACTTGCCTCTTCTGTCGCTTCAATCTGCCCCTAAAAAATGGCAATCAGTAACCCTAACAGGAAATTCAGTTTCGGTAAAAGCCAAAAATCACATAACAAGCATAAAAATCACGGTCACCTTTCCTCAAATGGCATCAGGGTATGACAACACTTTCTTCTATTTCCCAACGGTCACAGAAATAATAAACACGCCAACTGGCTACGACGATTACGTAATTGAATTTTACACGGGTTCGGTGGGTGTGAAACTAGGAGCGTACGTGTAGGGTAGGTGATAGATAAGTGCCACACATAGCCATGGAATACGTCATTATGGTACCCATCTTGATACTTCAAGTTCTATTGCTACCCTTGTCAACCAGCTGGATCATGGCGCTTTGGGTAGATTCCCGCATGCATCTGGAACTCCAAGACGTGGCCAATCAAATGAGCAGCACGATTCAGCAGCTCTACTATTCTTTTAACAATGAAGACGTGTTGCCGGGAACAGTTATGCACAAGCCAAACTTTCCATCAACCATAGAATCATACCTCTACTACGCAACGGGCACTCTAAGGGCAACAGGACAAGCCAATTCCAGCAAGATACTCGATCTCCATTTTGCCTTACAAGGAAAAGCCATAACCGCCAATTCGTCGGCAACTTTTGGTCCGAACGTGCTGTGGCAACAGTCAATCTTCCTCAGCAACTCCTCAGCCTCGTCCATTAAGGTTCAAAAGTTCACCAACGGCACATTTCTCCTTTCGTTTACGTGAGGTGAAAAAGAATGGCAGGCCCAACAATCGACCACATCATGTCGGCTACAATCTTCATAGCCGCCTTGTTGATATTCATTAGTCTATTTAGCTATAACCTTCAAACAGCGATTCTGTATCAACGTAACCGTCAAGTGGCAATGAAAGCCAACGACCTCATCGACGGCATACTGCTCAACCCAGGATACCCCACCAACTGGGGACAAAGCAATGTCACGCCTACGAGTTTTGGGTTGCAGAATCATGATGTTGGAGGTTATGTTCTTAGCCCGTTTTCGCTCATGAGGCTGCGGTCGTCTTCAGGCCAACCTGTATACTACCCCAAAACAGGCAAGTGGTACAGCAACGTGACAATGGGAACAGGAGGGTATCTGCTCGTTCCGTTAGGCAGTGTTGTCAATTACACAGACGCATTGAAATTGTTGGGCATTAACGGTTCCTACGGGTTTCAATTAACGATAACTCCGATTTTATCTGTCTCCATAACAGAACTCAGAGCAAATCCTTTACGGCTTCAGATTGCAGTCAATGGACCAGGTTCACCACTCGGCAATGCTTTTCTGAAGTATAATCTTGTCTATGCAAACCCCGGTGAAGGACAATACCCATCGTTTAAGATTTATTCTGGCTCTGCTAGAACCGATGCGGCTGGGGTAGCGATTCTGGATTTCCCAACAATCGATGGTTCGCAGTACGCTTACGCGATGATTGCTAATGCTTACTTGGGTGGGCTTTCTGGTGTGGGCTACAGTGAACATATAAGCGCAATAAATCGGCATGTTATCCCTTTTGTACAGAGTTTTGAGGAAGGAATAATACTTTTGGCGCACAGTTATGATGTGCATTATTTTGGTCCTCCCGTGCCTGCGTTGCATTATAACGCTACTTTTCTTGTTCTTTCCGCCGACTTTGAATTTCATACAGTTCAATTGGGAAACGGCACCGTCACTGGTAAAGTCAACTACGGTGAAGGATACCCGTACGGACAGGTTCAGATTCCCACGTCAGACCCAGGCATTCTGGTGGTCACGTACCGTTATGGTAATAATTATGGGATTTCGTTGTTGCCTTGGGGGATTGGTAGTCTTGGTGTTTCGTTGACGTTTGGTGACAGTCCAGCGGGTAAGGATTGGGTTTCGACGGACGTTAGGCAGGTTGTAGTTGCCGAAATGTCATACCAGGCGAGGATTGCTGTGTGGAGTTTGGAGGGCTTTCAGCTTTGGAGGCCGGTTTGGAGTTGGTAACCCATGATGCGGACTGTTGAGATAATCATGGTCATTATCATCCTTGCCACGGCGTTTATTGTTGCCACGTTTTTTGCGATTTTGCCTTCGCCGCGGCAAATTAGTTCGCCGAACCTTAGGGAGCTTTCTCTCACTACGCTTCAAGTGTTGGATGCGAAGAGCGAGTTGAGCGAGATTGTCTTCAAGAGTACTTCTGATGCTTCGTGGGGTGATTTGGAGACGGCGTTGTCTGCGGCGTTGCCGCCGAACGTGGTTTATAACCTTACTGTGTATGACGTGTTGAAGGGCGTTGATGATGTTGTTAGGTATAATCTTGTGAAAACGCTTTCTAACTCGCAAAGCGGGGTAGGGGCTAGTTCGGAATCAGCGTCTCTTCTTGTGGCTTCTTCCGACGTCACTTTTTCTGTTGCTCCTCAAAAAATCCCACGAACACTCTACATTCTAAACTGTAGCGACGCAAATGGCTGGTGGATCACCGGCTATACCGCTCAAAATCTTGCGGCGGATTTGTACGATATGCTTTCGCCATATTTCACCACGACCATAATGGTGCAGAGCACATCTCAACTGGGCAGCCTCTTGAACGGCACCAAGATTTCTGGTTCGCCCGACGAAAGTATTACAAACGCAATTGTTCTCAATACGTTTGGCGAAGCGGTACCGATTCCATCGTCATATGTGAACACGAATTCAAGCAATTCTTATGCGGCGTATACCTACGAGCTTGGGAAAAGAACAAGATGGAACAATTGGACATGGGTCAGCATAGTTGGCTGGCCACTCTATTACGTTAGCAACACCGCAAGGTTCTCCAGCGACCACAACGGTTGGGGAATCTATGGAATGGTCATGGTCAGCAGTCCTGGGCTAACGGCGTTTCTCAGGGGCTTAGATGGTCAAAGTTATAGTGCAGGATCTAGTCAAACTGGGTCTCCAGGAGTCGTTTATTTCACTTCCAAGGCAAGGTATTATTCAAATTATTATGGCGTATATCCGTCTCAATATCAGACATCAACCCGGGCGCTTTCGTCTTCTATATTGTCAACATACCATCTAACCATAGACAACACATACGGCTACGTTTTTCAGCAAGTAGGCGAATGGATTGCGGGCGCAACATACAACCACAGAGACCCATACCCAAATGGCCTAATTCGTGGTTCTTTGACAGCTATTGGTTTGACGAGGATTCCTGACATCCGCATCACGGTTCTTGCGCTTCTCATGTATTATCATCCTACTCTTTATCGTTCCGAGTTCACAACGAGCGGCACTTCGCGTCTTGTCGTCCTTCAACTCGGGCTGCAGGGAGGAGGCTAAAAGATGCGTAAAAAACGTTCTGGGAATCGAGGGCAGTTTTCGATTGTTGCTGCTTTGTTGGTCGCGGTTATACTGGTTACCGTTTTGGTCACAACGTATTCTATCGTGCGTAACAGTCCCTTCGATAAGCCGCCTAAAGTGTTGGGTGCCATCGACGAGATGAACTTGGCTGTCAAGAGAATGCTCGAATTTACAGTGGGCTATTACGGCTCGATTCTTCAGGTCACTGGAAACGCGACTTATGCACAAAGCCTTGCCGCCAACTATCTCTACAGCGGTCTATTATACATTGCCAACACGCATCCAGAATGGAGTCCCTCATTCTCGTTCAATTATTCAAACGTTAACACCGACTGGTTCAAGCCAACGAGCCGCAGTGGTGGAAATCTTTCCGTAACTTATTCTCTGCAGGGCATGGGCGTAGAAAACGTGAATTATGCAACTTCTTGTGAACTGGGCGTCCAGATAGTTTTCACCAACACTACTCATACACGAATCAAGGTGACAAAAGAGGACGCCAGGCCTGTGTTGACGTTAACTAAAGAAAACTTCAACTTTTACTCATACAATTATGCCAACTCGACTTGGACTACTGTCAACCCTACGACGCTTTTGGTTTTTTCGAACGGAACATACACCTTAAACATCCCGTCTGGGGTTGACTCGTCCGCGTACATGGTGCAAGTTGCCGACACAAGAGGCATCATGGTTTCCGCGTCGAAACTCTCGTATTACACTTACTCTCTTTCGTGGAACTCCACCCTGTATTCCACGTTGAAAAATGATGTTATTGTTGTGGAAGCACTGCAGAACGGCACTCTACGTTGGCTTGGGCAGAACCTGCAACTGACCGCTCAGGGAAGACCGCTTCCGCCCATTCCGATAAAATCTTTCCGCATAAATCAAACAATCAGTGGCGTAAACCGGCAGGTTCCGTTTCAGGTTGAGGATTGGGGGTCAGAATACAGAGTGCCTCTCGGGCTGTCCAGCAATGCGAGCCTTTTTAGTAGCCAGAACATGTTGGTTTTCTTGCTGAATCATAACATCTCTAACGTTAGAATCTGGTGGGACGGCAGAGACACCGCGACCCAAACTTCGTATGCTTTTACTAACCGATACTTTACTGGAGACGACCCTGCTTCTAGACGATTAACAAACGGGATTCTGACGTTAACCATCAGTTCCTCTGGCTTCACGATAACTTCCTCAATCCAAGGAGGAAGCATTACTAGTACTGCAAGTTTTATGAGAATTAACAATGAAAACCCCGCCTACGGTGCCGGTCCCTCATACGTTATTCATCACGGCATAGTGCGAGACATCTTGCAACAAGAAGCTGAATGGTCAACAGGCGCGCCCAACAGTCCCAACGTGTATTCACAGATGTATTTTACTCTTCCAGCTAACGCAACGTACTACACGTATGCCTTAAGAACGCTTTTCGTGAACTCCCTTCAAAGCCGAACCTTAACAGATTTGAGCGCCATTAGGCTTTCAGTGTCGGGTGGATCACAACGCACGGAGAACGGGACAAGCGGGGGCTACCCAGTCTCTTCAAGCGCCGCCACGTTGTTCTACAACTTTACAAGTTTTCAGAACGGATGGGCACATCACTGGAGCGAGTTCATATCAGGGAGCGCTGGGTCAGGAATAATGTTCACAGACTCCGCCAACAGAAAACTATACGTCTTCGACAGCATTGCGGGTCAAAAAACCGGCGCGCTTAATGTAATGAGTTCTGGACGCGTCATAGAGTTTAACCCAGTAGGACGGTCTCAGTACCCGGCTACTTTTCAGTCTTCACTCGATGTAACATGGTTTGGAGCGGTCGTCAACTTCAACGGAGGGGACACAATCTACCCAACCAGCGGAAACAAAGGCTTATGGATAATCGTGGAAAAACCGCCCATCATCACAATAAGCTAATAGACTCCGTGTTGTCGATTGTGTTATGCAGAAAACCTACCTAGACTAGGGAGGGGCGTGTGTGTTCTCTCAAAGGGCCTAAAAAATGACAAGAAAGGTCTAATCATATTTGGATCGTATAGTGAACGAGGGAGGGTCTAGCGTCGACGCACACAGAAAAAGAAAACTACTTTTCCCGAATCATAATCAAAAGCATCTTGAACCGTTCCACCGCCCGCAACGCGTGAGGCTTATTCGCAGGCATAATCACCATCTCACCCGTCCTCACACGCAACGGCTTGCCAGCAATCGTAACCTCGGCCTCACCGTCCAAAACACAAACCATCGCATCGAACGGCGCCGTATGCTCACTCAAACCCTCGCCCTCGTCAAAGGCAAACAAAGTCACTGTGCCTGTCTTCTTGTCAATAACTGTGCGACTAACCACCGAGCCCGCTTGATACTCCACCAAACCCGCAAGCCCCTGCACCCGCGCCACGAGACTCTCAACATTCTTCTGCCGTTTACCACGCTCCAACATACTTAGCCTCCATCTTTATCTTGGGTTCATACTGATTTACAACAAAACTTATTAAAAAACCAACCTAAAAAAGAAAAACAAACGGATGGACAAAACATGGGCGGCCCATCAGAACGGGAATACAAAGAAAAAATAGGCAAAACAAGAGAAAACGTCAACAAAGGGATAAAAGAAACCCGAGAAAAATTCGCAAAAATGGACAAACTCAAAGTAGAAGCCCTCCAAAAAATCGAAGAAACCAAACGCAACGCCGACAAAGACTTGGACAAGATGGAAATAGAAATCGCAAAATCCAAAGACCTGGCCAACGAATCAAAAGACCGGCTTCGCTCAGACATTTTCAGCCTGAGACGTGAAGTCCAAGAAAAATACGCAGACCTCAAAAAGCGAATCACCGAAACCATAATACCCGAATAACCCCTCGCAAACATTTATTCTCTACCGCAAAACTCGAATACTCGCAAGAGAAGGTTTAATTATGAAAATAGAAAAGACAACCATCCAAATCTCCATGCACACAAAATTCGACCTCATGAAAATCAAGGGCGAACTCCTCGAAAAAGACGGCGTAAACCGAACCCTCAACGACGTCATCCAAGAACTCATCTACCACTGGAAAACAGGCCAAAAAAGAAAAGGCTACACCATATAAAACTATAGTCACTGTAACCACTGTATTTTTCTATATATTAGGGAGAAACCCGAGGGGATAATGAAGTTTGGACGAAACCGAACCCGCACAATGCAGCAAACACTATTTAGTCACAGACCACAACAACGGCGAAACCATATGCGCCAGATGCGGAATCGTCGTTGAAGAAGAATGGCTAAAAACCAAAACCGAATGGAAACCTAAATAGCCACAAAGAAAGGAGGAGGGAGACACACATTTGAGCAGAACCGTAATCCGAGACATCGTCATACCCATCGTCGAAAAGATCATGTTCCACAATGACTACAGGACCTCACACATGTATCCACACATCGAAGACGAAAAACTCGAAGAATTTCTCGAAGAAGAAATGCGCAAATACTTCGGCGTCATCGGCGCCAACGAATGCCAACACCTGAAAGAACAACTGGAAGAAGCAAGAAAAAACGACCCCGACGCCTTCGAATTCTTCATCAAAATGCTCATCGACAGATACCTAAAACTCGCCGTAAAACTCCGTCGAATCCCGGTAACAGGACAAACCAGCACATGATATCCTCAGCCTTTCTTCTAGCAGTTTTCTTCAGCAGCAGCTACGTGCTGTATCGAGAAGGTAAAAATCTGCATCGGGAAGACAGACGCCGAGAAGCCTCCGTAAGAGAACAAATGGCTGCAGCGATTTACCAACAACGACGACAAATGACCCACACAATGGGAGGCAACTATTTTCTTGACCCAAGGAGTATAAGAAACAGAATAACATGGGAACAACGCCCCTTTACTCGCCTTCAAACCACAACTCCCCTAAACCCGCCTAACATGGTTACGACATGGAAAAGAGCGGTTAACAACCTTTTGCAGGACGCCTCGATTCGGGTGGATGATGCGCAAAGGTTGCTTCAAAGTGGAGACATCACCGAGGCTGTTCTTTTCGCTTCTCTAAGCGTTGAGAAAATCAGCAGAGCATTGCTTCATTGCTACGGAATAAGACCAAACACAAGTTACGGCCAAGCAGAAGGCTTACGGTTGTTGCTTGCAATCGACAAAGAGAGCCTGAATGAGGATTTTCAAAAATCAATTGCAGCAATTGAGGAAATTACCACGGCTAAAACGTCACTAGACCTCATGCGCAGCAACAACACCGACCAAACAAGATTCATCGACCAACCCACCGCCAAGCACATATGCCACGAAGCAACGAAAATCGTAACACTCTACAAGAAAATCATAGAAAAAAAATTCGCCCAAGAACTACAATTCTGACAATAGAAGAAGATACGCAAGCTCTCACAAAGACCTAAGCCCGCTGCAATGTGCTATGCAAAAACGATACTAGACTAGGGGAGGGCGTGTGTGTTCCCTCACACAGCCACACAGACCTGAAAATAATCAGCGCAAGTTTCTCAACAAGAATCTGACGATTTTCTTCGCCGAGGCTTCGACTGTGGCAGACATTTTTTCCCCAAAACCAGTTTTCTCAGGTTGAACTAGCAGCAATGCGATTTTTGCGTTTGTGTTTTCTTTGAGAAAATCGCAGAAAACTCGCAGTGGAAGCACGTGCGAAGAGATTGTGGGAAAAGTTGACAGTTTTTCGGGCGCGATGAGCATCGATTGGCCGGGTTTTATGTTCAAAACTGCAGCGTCGACAAGCAGAATATGCGTGGGGTTGAATTCCACAATTTGCTGAGCACTGTCTTCAGGAACTGTTTCGGCTTCTATCAAGCAAACATTTTCTGACACTTTACCTCGCAATCTGCGCACAATCTTGACGCCCACAAAATCGTCCATCCGAATCGGGTTCCCAACCCCTACAATCACAACTCGCCGAGCCTCAGAAAACCATTCACGCAACGCTTCTTCGTCAACCATCCTCAGTCAAACCGTCCAATCATGCGAGGAACATCTTCTATCTTGAAACTTCCTTACAAGCTTTCGTCTCATCGTCAGCCTATCAGCGCCGGAAAAGCAAAAGATGATGTGGAATGTGGTGTTTCTAAGATGTTTATCCTTCTTCCTTCAACAACGCGTCGTGTTTGCCCGCGTCAATCTCTTTCTGCACTTCGCGTGGGTCTTTCCCCTCCACCGTAACACCCATGCTCACGCAACTGCCCAAAACCTCCTTCACACTCAGCTTCAGAGACTTTGCCAACAACTGCGGGCTCTTCAGTTTCGCAATGCGTACTGCCTGCTCCATCGTAAGGTCGCCAACCTTTGTGGTCTTGGGCGTGCCGGAACCTTTCTCAATCTTCAACTCGCTGACAATCAACGCAGAAACCGTGGGCGTGCCAACTGAAACCTCAAACGTTTTATCCTCAGGGTTAACCATCACCTTCACGGGAACCTTCATTCCTGCGTAATCTTTTGTCAACTCGTTAATCTTGTTCACGATGGCTACAACGTTGACGCCTAATGGTCCTAATGCAGGTCCCAACGGTGGTCCTGCGGTTGCTTGGCCGCCAGCCACGAGAGCTTCGACAGTTTTTTTCTCAACCATTTCTTAACCACTCATTTTGCTTTCTCAACAAGCTTGACGTAATCGGCGTTTACTGTGATGGGAAGTGTGAATGTTGCTTCCAACAATTCTAAAGTGACTTCGCCTTTTGTCTTGTCGATTCGCGTGATCTTAGCTCGCATCCCTTTAAACGGTCCGCTGATGATCTCCACGACGTCGTCGATGCCTAGTTCTTCAATCACCGACTTCACGACAATGTAGCGTTCAATTTCGGAGAAACTCACGATGCCCGGCACACGAGAACGCACATGTTTTATTCCTGAGATGGCTTCCTCCACGAAATGTGGCCCTTCAGCCTCGACGAACACGTAGCCTTTCAGCATCTCTGGGACAACGACGGCTTTGATGGGGAGTTTTGTTGTTTCAATCTTTGCTGCAATCAGGTTCGCCACGTTTTTCTCTTGGCCTGCTGTGGTTCGCACGGCAAAAATTGACGTTGACGTTTTCTCTTCAGCCAAACTTCATCTGCCCTCGTTGGTTCTACATAGTTCCCTGAAGCGCCGTGGAAATCAGTTTAATGACAAACCCGATCACGCCGACGAGCGCGATGCCGAGGAAACAGATTTTTATCGACAGCCAAAGCTCACTTCTTCCAGGCTTCGTCGCCAAACGCAGCAGCCTCCTAGCAGATGAAAGAAACGATCTCAAACCCATGCTTTATTCTCTCGCACACTTCAACAATAGAATCTAATATAAAAAGGTATTTTTCGGGTCTTCTACACTTTTTCCATTCTTAAGCCGGCGGCTTCGATTGTTTTGACTAAGTTCTTCTTGTCTTCGCCTTTTATTCCTTTCCAATCCAGCAAGACCTGTTCCACTTTTTCCTTTGTTTTTTCTGCGCATTGTTTGAGCATGTTCAGGTTCACTTTTGCGGTTGCGTATTTTGGGATCATGTGTCCGAGGGCGGTTGGTGTGGTTAGGGCGATTTTGGTGAATTTTTCGTTGTAGTGTGGTCCGCCGATGCCGATGGCTGTTGGGTATGTTGTGCTGGTTTTGGTTGCGGCTATGGTTGCGTGGGCTACGGCTTCTGCGGCTTTGAGGTCTTTCCATTGTGCTGGTGAGCTGCCTAGTTCTGTGAACATGGTTGGCGTGTTTAGTGATGGTCCGTGGTGGGTGCATTCGTAAGAAACCTTGTACGCAAGTTGTTTCTCCTCTTTCTGGTGTTGCATTTCTTTTAGTGCTTCTTTCATGGCGCTGGCTGGCGAGATGGAGAGTTGGTTTGGCAACCCGCCTTTTTCTGCTTGGTTTGTGAGGTTGCCGGGCGTGTGTACCGACAGCGTTGGGGTTCCGCTTTGGCTGCTGTGTTTTGAGATGAAGATTATTAGTGTTGCTGCAAGGTGTTCTGTGATGTTTTGGGTGTATATTGGTTCGGTGTTGACGGTGACGAGGTTGATTTCTCTGTTGTCTATTGTTTTTTGGTATACCGGGTTTTCGTGGAATGTTTTGTTTGTTTCTTCGAAACTATAAAGGTTGATGATTTGGTTTTTGATGTTGATGCTTGCGGGGTCTTTGTTTGAGGCGATTATGAGGAGCATGGTTGTTGCCTTTTCTGGAATTAGGAGAAATTGCGAAGTTAAAGCTTATCCGTTTTTCCTTCTGCTCGTCGCTGTTCTAGACCCTCTTCACTATGTGCTCCAAATATGATTCGACCTTTTTTTGTCGCGTTTTAGGCTCAGGTGTACGTCGCCATGCTTCGAGCCTCTGTGAGGGAACACACACGCCCCTCCCTAGTCTAGTATCGTTTCTGCATAGCACTATGTTGGTTTCTGGTTTCTCTGTGAGCGCACGCAGCAGTAGACTAGACCTTTCTATTAGGCTTCAAATATGAGAAGGGAATTTATGGTTCGTTTTGGTGGTGTGGGCAGTTTCTACTCTGTGATGATGGGTTGGATTTCTTTTTCGACGTATTCGAGGTATTTGTCTTTGTTGGCGAGGTTGAAAATGGTCACCGAAGCGTCTCTTGTGATGCCCACTACGTAGCCGTATTTTGCTGCTCTTGCGACTATGTACCATAGGTCGCCGTGTTTGGTGTAGTCTTCAAAAAGCGATGTGCCCACAAGGTCTGGTCCGTAGAGGCTGAGTTTGTTTACGTTGGGGATGTCCACGTTGTCGAAGAAGGTGATTTTGGTGTCTTCGGGGTTTTTGGTGTGAAACTCTTTTAGGACTTCAGGTGGGATGCGGGCAACTTGGACTCCGCCGACTTTTTCGTAGATGATTTCGCTGAGTTTGTTGGCGATGAAATTGGCTAATCGTTTCTTTTCGACTACTGTGAGGAATGTTTTGCCTTTTGCTTGTGTGAAGCTGAAGACGGCTTCAACCGTACGCGGAAGCGGTGCGACCTTACCACGGTGAAACACGTGGAGTACGTAGTCGTGGCTGTAGACGCCGCGGACAGTGTTTGGTTTGGGAAGCAAATCCGTGACTTCGGTGATAAGCGTGAACTTGTAGTCGCCCTCCTCAAAATCTTCCTCAGCATGATAACCCTCAAGCTTAGAAGCCAACTCATCAACGGGCAACGGGTCGCTCAGACGAAAAACCTTACCAGCAGTAACCATACAGCAAACACCTATCTATCACGTATGTGCGTAATGCTTATAGAACTTTACCAAGCGTTAAGTTGCCACAAATGATTTAGAATACAGCCGTTAAATTATGTATACAAGAGATGGCGAAGGTGCATTCCTTAAAGGAATTATTTAGAGAACGACAAGCCTAAGAAATTCTCTGCAAATAGTTTGAAAGTAGAGGATACACTGTGATTCAAAAAATGTCTTAGTGACCCTTTTTATGGCGTTGGTGGTGCTGGCACAAGAAATGCATATTCGTATTTGGCTGTTGTGACACTGAAGTAGTACTGCGTCCCGCTGCTGAACGTGCTAGTGACCTTAATCGTCACTGAACTGTCTTTTGTCAACGTGTACGGCAAGGTTGGCGTGTTAGGTGTTACTGCCGTGTTATCTACTTCGACTTGCGTAATGGTCAAATCTGGAGATTGTGTATTCTTGACTGTGATGTTGCAATATGCGATGTTGGGTCCCCATGCGTACGATTCGTATGTTAGCACGCGCGTGAGCGCGGGTGCCTCCCCATGGGATGGGTCCCCAAAATCTCCGATAGAAGGGTTGAACCAGTACCCTATCGCTACTCCCATCGCCAATCCCGAAAGACAGGCAACAATGTGGAGCGTAGCTTTGTATTTCTTTTCCATTCTTACCTCTTCCTTCGCTGAGTACCCAAGCATGTTAAGAGGTAGCTTGCTATTTAAATCTTACGAATTACGACATCTCTTTTAGACGCAAAGCCAACAAGTAACACTGGAAAAGTAACACCGCAACTATCCTGTACTCTAAAGAGGGGGAATTGATGTGCGCTGATTTGGCGCCAATGTCTTACCATTCTACATCGGCATACCAAGAACCGTCGCCCGCATGTTGCAGATGTTCTTCCACGCCGCTAAGGCTCCCGCTACACCGATTTGGATTGAAGGCTCCTTCGCCCCAGTTCCAGGCTACACTTGTCCATTCGCATATCACTGCGCCAGATTGACCTGTCAATGGGTAATAGTCATATGATTCGATAGACATTACACATTCGCCTTCCCAGGTGAAATCGTAATCGTGGCTGTCAATGTCGTGCCAACTGCCGCCATAATAGGCTCTGCCTTTCCAAGTGTCGGTTGGTGAATCGAGCCGCCTAACTTCGAACCTGATTGCCGTGTCGATATAATCAGCGCCTAGCCAATCTGTGTGTGTCCTTTTCTGCATAGTAGTTTTCCATCCATGTGAAAAAGACTCCAACATTATGGATTCTTTGCTCTGGGTAATCTATTTCAATGGTTATGCCGACTTCTGCGAAGCAATATGGTTGATAGTTTTGGTATTTACACACGAGCATAGCTGTCCAGACTCTTGTCCATTCATTCGTATTTCCGTCCCAGTTAACTCGGTGCATCATTCCCCAACCATCCATCTGGATAACATCAGTCGGGTCCGCATACCATACCACCAATTTGCTAGCGTCGACCAGAATGTTGCTTCCAGATGCTTCTATGCCTTCGCCTTTTTCGCCCATTTTGATCCATTGAGTGTATGCTAGAATGGCTTTAAAATTGTTGACAGTCACCTTCGAATACACGGCTGGATAAACCCAATACCATTGGTAGGATGTCGAGGTGGGGACGACTGAACCTACGAAGTTCCAGTCTTTGTCATAGATGTCGAAGCCATCACCGATGTCTGGGTCGATAGTTTTTGCGTAGAAACCTAATGCGCAATGCACGTAGGCGGGAGCGTCAGGGTTACAATTTGCATATGTGAACCACCCTTCATATTTGGTTCCATATGGCGTCGGTGTGCCGATGTAATTGCCGTCGCTTATAGCATTAAGATATGGCGAATAACCGGTATGACCCCACTGCCTGTAATCCTCTGTATGACCGTCGACATAAAGGTTGTCGGTGAAATCGCTTGGCTGATATACTCCGTCGCAATAAATTGTGGTATAAGCAAATGCTGGCATTATTTCGATAAGAACATAAGTGCTATAAACAGCGTGTCGATTAAATAGAGTTTCTTGTTCGTTTTCTCACATCCCTCAGTCAAATAGTCGGAGGTATTTCTGTTATATTATTTGTTGTGGTTTTTTTGTTTACTTCGCAGAATCCGCCTTCTTTTCATGCATTTAAACCATACAATACTGTTTTAATACTAGTCTATTGCCTATTTTCTATGCTTCATCAGAAAAAAGGAAAGCCTGCACCGTGCTGATTCAAGAGATAATCCTCGAGAACTTCATGAGCTACGAGTATGCTAGGGTACCCCTCAGACAAGGCGTCAACGTCGTCTGCGGACCAAACGGCGCAGGCAAAAGCAGCATGCTCCTCGGCATAAGCGTAGCCCTCGGGCAGACTTACACGGAACGCTCCAAAAAACTATCCCAACTCATAAGATGGGGCAAAGACCAAGCCCGAATCACACTCGCACTAGATAACAGCCCCAAAAAAACCGGAAAAAGACCCGTCCAAAAAATCAAAAAAGACCAAATCTTCCTCACCCGCACCCTCAGACGCGACGGCAAATACGAGTTTGAACTCGACAACCGCGCCGTCACGAAAGCCGACGTGCAAAGAGTCTTAGCCAACTTCGGCGTCGACCCCGACAACCTCCTCATCATCATGCACCAAAACATGACCGAACAATTCACCGTGCTAAGCCTTCAAGAAAAACTCCGCGTAGTAGAAGCAGCAGTGGGCTTAGAAAAATACCGCGCCAACGTCCTCGAAGCCCAAAGAAAACTAGGCAGAATAATCAGCCAAGAAGAATCTGTGAACAACCTCCTCGAAAACGCCGCACAAACCCTAAACTACTGGCGAGACCAGTACGACCGCTACCAACAGAAAAAGCAGCTACAAATGAAAAGACGCCTACTCGAGAGAGAACTCGCATGGGCAGAAGTGGCAAAGAAAGAAAACAACCTAAGCAATCTGGAAGCTCGAATCAAACAAGAACAAGGCGAACTCCAAACACTAGGCAACGAAATCGCAAAAGTCGAACAACAAATCACTGAATCACAATCACGAATAACCCTTTTCAAGGACGAATGGAAAAAACACCTCGAAACCCGTCTAGCTTTAGAACACGAAAAAGCCGTGCACGAAGTCAACCTGCAACTTGCCAACCAAACCCTCCAAGACATGCAAGCCATGATAGAATCAAGCAAAGAACACATGACCGACTGCCTCAGCAGAATACAACAATTCGAAACCACCCTCGGCAGAGCCACCACAACCGTAGCCACACGCCTCACAGAAGTCAAAAACGCATACCAAAGCCTCGAAACCACATGGACACAACAATTCACCGCCCGAAGCCAAAACCTAAAACAAACCATCGACAACGCCACACATCAACTCCAAACCATCACCACACAAATCACCCAAACAGAAAACCAAACCAACAAGCTCAGCACAGAAATCGACCATGCCACAAACCAAATCGTCGACCACAAAATCAACAACGCCCTCCTACAATACCGAAAGGAAACAGCCCAAAAGAACCTGAAAGAACTCGACAACGAACTCAAAACCGCCAAAACCGAACTAGCCGAACTCGTCAGCCGCGCCGAACAAGCAGGCCCACGACTAGTGCCCATGAAAAACATCGCAGAAATCCTCGATGAAATACGTTTGACTGATGGACATTTAGCTGCCCTCGCAGACGTCTCAGAGGACATTGAGCGCATGTACGAAAACTACTCCAAACTCTACCTTGAGCTTAAGGAAAAAGCCCGACTCGTCGCCGAAAACCACCAAAAAGCCCTTGAAGAAGTCAAAACCCGCATGGAATCTTGGCGAACCGTCATCCAGAGCCTCCTCAACCACGTAAACCTGCAATACCAAGCCATCCTCGCAAACGCCCAAGCCACAGGCGAAGTAAGACTAACCAACGGGCACGACATCGAAGCTGCAGGACTCGAAGTCTTAGTGGGCTTCAAAGGCACAAAACCCATCCCCCTCGACACCCACGCCCAAAGCGGAGGCGAAAGAAGCACCGCAACCATGAGCTTCCTACTCGCCCTACAACAGCACGTGCGGTCGCCGTTCCGAGCCGTCGACGAATACGACATCCACATGGACCCCAAAAACCGAGAAATGATAGCCAACCTCCTCATCGAAGCCGTAAAAGGCCTAGACACACAGTACCTCGCCATCACACCAAGCCAAATCACCTTCGCCGGCAAAGACGTCCACATCATAACCGTCCAAAACATCGAAGGCAAATCCGCCGTCAAAGAGGTCGAAGCCCAATGACAACAACCACAACGCCAACAACAGCTACGACAACCACCAAACGCGGAAAACGCAAACTCGGCAGAGAAGAACTCCAACGCATAATCGACATGTGCGTCTCCGTGGAGGAACGCGGGCTCGACCCGTTTCTAGTCAACGTTGAAGACTTAATCGCAGTAATCCGCGAATACTTCCCAGAATGGCAACTCCCCCAAGACCTCGTCCTAGACGCCGAAACCATCCACCACCTCGCCTCTGTAATAAAGATGCAGAGCGAATGGGTAAAACACCGCTCCACCTCGCTCTACACCGACCCGTTCCTGCTCGAAGAAAAAATCCGTCGCCTAAGCCGAGAACAACTCGCCACAGTCTTCCTCAAATCCTACCACCCCACCGTCGAGTTTGAACAGATTTCGCCCCACAGCCTCATGCAAGCCATCCAATACTGGAAAGACCTGATTCCGCTCGATGAACGGTGGAAAAAAACCGACTACACCGAAACTGCAATGGGGGTTATGTCGAGAAAAGAAATGTTGGAACAAAAAATAATGGCAGAAAAACAGTTCTCAGAAGAGTTAGAGGCTTTTTGGCAGGAACTTCAACAAAAAACTGGAGAAAAAGAAAAAATAAAGTACTGGGACTTTGTCGGCTCAAACACGTTCGACGAAACCGTGAGACGTGCATACTTAACAAGCTTCTTAGTCACGTACGGTTACGCTACACTTGAAATTGACAGGCTAGAAGAAATAGTCTTCATAAAACCCTACCAAAAACCCGTCCCGTTAACAGGCAAAAAGCAGGTCGTCTCCATTCCCGTCCCCATAAGTTTTGACGATTGGGTGAAATGGAAAGAGGGCAGGATGGATTGAAGAAAAAAGACATCTACGCCAGCAAAGTCAAACGCGCCGCCCACCTCCTGTTCTTCAGGCGTCACCGAAAACCTGGCGTCAAAGGCTGGGAACTCCGCAAACGCCTCGGCGCAGACTACCCAAAAGTAATCGCTATCCTTGACAGTTTTTTGGAGAAGTTGGACCTGCAGGTGAAGACTGTTTTTGAGGGGGAAGCGTCCAAGGAAGCCAAGCCTTCTTTAGAGGAACTGGACAAAGCACGATTCTACATCACTCTGCGTGGTGGATTAACGCCTAAGGAGACTAAGATGATGGGCTGGCGCATCGACGACATAGCAGGCTTAGCCATCACAATCTCATCCATAATTTCAAAAAAAGGCAAAGCGCCCCGAGACGAGATTGAAGACTTGCTACGCGACAAACTGCCAGGCTGGAGAGTCGACATCAACCTAGACCGTTACATACGGTCGGGCTACATCGCCGAAGACGAAAACCGTCAGCTTTACCTCGACTGGAGAACAAGAGCCGAAATAGACGAATCTGCCCTGATAAAACTTCTCTTAGGCACGGAAACCTAACAAGGGGCTTATCTTACCTTTCTGTAAACGAAAATGATGACTCCCACGACGGCTAGGGCTATGAGGATGAGTATGGGGCTGTTTATGAGGTTGTCTTCCCAAGATGGCACGTAAGCCATGTCAAAAACTATCGTCTCGCCCACTACAAAGGCTCCTCCGGCGTCCTTCGGCAAAACGAAAGAACATGCGATGCCTGCGGTTGCGTTTGCAAACTCATACCTGATTCCTGCATCAAGTAGTTCGATTTTGTCCCAGTCAGACAGAGGAGTTGCGAGGGTTTTGGTGAAGTTAAATACAAAGTTCGGCGTTACGTTTAGGTAGAATTTTCTCCAAGTCGTGTTCGCCGTAAAAGTTTCAACCGAAACGGCTCGGTTTATGGTGGAGCTTATAACGTCTGGACCTCGGAGATTGAAAACCGAACGTATTGTACGGGTTGTATCGTTGAAACTGACTGAAGGGTTATAATATTCTGAGCGGACTAAGCCCCTGTCTGCAAGGTTTCTCCAGATTTTTTCTGGGACGGTGGTTTCGTTCATTATTAATGCGTTGTTTTTCAGGTTTACGTACGTTATGGAGTCTATGTTGGTGAATTCGAAAACCACGTTAAAGTCGCGGGCCACGCTTGCTTGGATTGAGACTGGGGCATGAACTGAAGCGACCTCAGTAGCAAACAGAACGATAGCAAGTAGCACAAGCACTTGGCTTTTCAAAGCGATTCTCTCCGAGTTAGATAGCATACTATCAACCCAAGCCTTTAAAATTTCTGTTTTTGGTGCCTTTTCCGTATCCACTCGCTATTTCATGCTTCGGAGCATTTCGATGAAGTTCTCAAGCACCCTATACGTCAGTCCCCATATGACAATGCTTCCAACAACAAACGCCGGTACCTCACCAAAACTCAGCTTAGCACTTCCCCTGTGCCTAATAATCTCATCCAACGATATCCACATAGAACGCTCCAGCTCCTTCTCATTCAGCTCAATCGACGGCTCATGCTCGAGAAGAACAACAAAAGGAAGAATCATCACCTCGGGACGCGGACGTGAACTCAACGCTGTCAAAACGCCGAGAAAGCGGCAATCGACAAGAAGATTGATGCCCGTTTCCTCCAGAGTTTCACGAGCAACCGTCTGCTTAAGATTCGCATCGCCAGCATCGCGCTTACCGCCCGGGAAAGCTATTTGTCCCGACCAAGGGTCAGAGAGATTCTCAACCCGCTTCACGAAGAGCACACTCAAACCTCGACGCTCTGGCTTCAGAAGCAACGCGACCGCAGCGTTGGCATTTTGTTCGTCAGTAACTGGTCTTAACGACCTTGAAAGTTTTTGGATGTAGTCAGCGTAAGTCAAATTCTTTCAGCTCCGGAAACTGCACACGAGTTTCTGACTATTAAAAAATAATGATTAACACAAGCGACAGTACACTAAATATTCAATGCCTGTCAAATCTAGCAGTCGGCGTCAGGCATGGGAAAATCGAAAAAGTTCAGCGCATCAAAAATCTTCACAAACTGCAACCCTTTCGAAGTAGTTCTCACAAGCCCGTCGGAACTTTCCAAGAGCCCGTTATCATTCAGCACATGCAAATAAACCTTCAATTGAGTATGGCTCAGTTTAGCCCGGTGCATCAGATTGGTTTTCTTTATGCCGCCTATGGCAGTTTTGAGTATGTCCACAACTATGTCGTGGCGGTCTCGACGCCGCGAGGAGTTCATAAGTGGTGTTATCCCATTCGGTTTCTTGTTGAAGATCAAATCTTTCTTCAAGATCTCCTCTGAATCACGGTTTTCAAATAAGACGACTCTGCGTCTATTATAAGGCTTCATGTCAAATAATGCAACCAAATGTGCACATAGTGAATAAGACTTATAAGCAAATGAATTAATAATTCAAAAACATGCCGAAAGAAAAAATGATTGCGCTTCTATACGAGTTGATGAAGAATTCGCGAAGAAGCGACCGTGACCTCTCGAAAATTTTAGGTGTGTCGCAACCAACAGTAACGCGAATGCGGAAGAATCTCGAGACGAACGAGTATATTCTCGATTACACATTAGTTCCAAACTTGGTGAAACTCGGTTTCGAAATCGTTGCCTTCACCTTCATCAACGTAGCCCGTAGCTGCAACGAACCCAGCCTCTCCCCAAAGGAGCTTTCGCAGAGAGCCCACAAATGGATTAGCCACAATAAGAACATCATTTTTGCTGGAACGGGCGAAGGGATTCGCGGCAAAAACTGTATTGTGGCTTCTTTGCATCGAGACTTTACCGATTATACTCGTTTCATTTCTGAATTTCGGCAACAGTGGGAGAAAAACATTCTTGATGTTGAGAGCTTTATCGTTACTTTGAAAGGAGTTATACCTAAACAGTTCTCTTTCCGACATGTGGAAGAAATCCCAGAATGAACCCTGCTTGGGTTTACTGTAGCTTCACTAATCGCTAATTATCTGTACTTTTGATATTCTGCGTAAACTCTCTTCAGTTCCCTCACCGGCTCCTCATGCACATCAACACGCAAAGAAATAAACGGTCGCGGTCCAACCAAACCTTTCCCAACCACCAAAAGCGCAGCTGAAGTCTTTCCCCTCTTGTCACCGCCCACGTTTTGTCCCGCTTCCAACGCTGCAAGTAACCTGTCGGTCAATTCGCCTTTTGAGTTTTCAAAAGCCTGCGCCATGGTATCAATGACCTTTTTTCCGACGAGTATGTTGCCGGCGACCACGTAGTTTTTGCCAGTCAGGTGTCCTTTCCAAGGGTTTGTTTCTTTTCCAGTAAACGCCGCGGTGCGCCCGTTTTTGTCTATGATGATTACTTGTCTCGTCTCACGGTCCGAATCCTTCCTAAGTAAAGCATCCAAGGCTGATTTTGGCGGGAATCCTTTTTTCAGCAGTTTCAAACCGTTCACACCGTAAAGAATGTTCGTGTTGGCTTGCGTTGCTATCGCGCCCACATCTGCTTCTGCGTGGGGAACTAGGCTTCCGACTGCTGGTGCTGCGGTTGCGACTGCCACCCCCAAGGCTAACGTTTTTGGACATCGGGCTACGATGGAAAACGTCATGCAACGGTTCCTTCTTTGGTCTCTCTCTTCTCGGGAAGCCTAAACGCAAGAAGTAAAGCAACCAAAGCAAACACCGTCAATGAATAGAAAGCCACATCCAAACCATACGCATCCGCAATGGCACCGGCGGCTAACTGCGAAAGCGAACCGATGCCGAACGAAGTGAAAAAGAAAATTCCAAAAACCGCGCCGCGCTGATTCTGAGGAGACAAGAAACCCGTCAGCGAGTTTAACGCTGGCTGATGCGCGTAGAACGACAAACCATACAACACGATGAAACCCACGATGCCCGCCGTGTAAATCGGCACAAACAAAAGCGAAAGCAAACTCAAAACAACCCCCGCAGAAGTGGCAATCAAAACTTTCTTCGAACCTATCCTATCTGCAGCTTTTCCTCCAATCCATTGCCCCGGCACACCCGCAGCCAAAACCATCGTGTAGGCTACAGAAGCCCACATCGGGTCAATAAGCCTGTTCTCTTTCAGGTACGTGGGAAAAAACAACTCCACACCCTTCATAAAAAGCCCAATCGCCACGTTGAACACTAACAGTATCCATAACTCGCGAATCTTCAACGCGTCGAGTATGGTTCCAGCGTTGTCGTTTCTGTTTTCAGTTTTTCCAAACCCTTTCACGAACAATAGTGCAAGCCACATGCACAAAACGCCAAAAGCAACGAAAGCCCAAGGCCACCCGAAAGCCGCGCCGATAAACCACGCAACAGTCGGAGTCAAGACCACGCCCAAAGTGCCGCCGACGCCGTGCAGTCCCATGGATTCGGCTGTTCTGCCTTTAAACACTTTGGAAATCAATGAATTCGCCGTCGGATGATATAAGCTCGCCCAAGCAGCCATCAAAACCAGCGCCAAACCATAAACGTAAATGCTCCTCGTAAAACCAGCGGCAACCATGACGAACGTGGACAAGCCTGCAAAGAAAAGGCTTAGGGTGATTGTTCGGGCTTCGCCGATTCTGTCGCCTAAAGGTCCGCCAACGAGCGCTCCGACCCCATAAATCAGGGACGCAACTGTGGCAACTGCGCCGATGACTGATTTCGTAATGCCCAGGTCGCTCATTATCAAGCCCAACAAGGGCGGCGCGATGACGAACAAGGAATGGTTAAGCGAATGCGCTGCCCCGAGCAGTGCGAGTCGGATGCCTCTGTTGGACGATTTCTGCAACGATGCTTCCTCTTTAGAGAAAAAGAAAGATTACCGCTTTTCTAATAAGCCTTAGCTTTGCACGGGTTTTTTCTGGTCTTCCCAGTAGGGTTTTGTCCTCAGGTACTGAATCTTCGCCCTGAGCAGGTCCATGAAGAAATCGTCTTCGTTCGGATGCATTTTACCAAGAATGCGAAAGGCTGTTTCAGGTCCAACGCCCTTAACCTGAAGCGCAATTAACGCTTTCTTCCCATAACTTAACGTAAGGTCAGCGGTGCGACGTGCATAGGTTAGATGTTCCAACTCTTCTAGTGCGAGTTCTGCTCCTTTTTGGCGCCGTTTAAGAATTTCTATTAGAGTTTTTGGGTTTTGGTCCAGCCGAACCTGTGCCAGAAGCCCGCTACCACATTTTTCACAGACGGGTTTTTCGGGCAACTCTCGAATCCGCTTCTCGCTTATCCAGTCGCCACATGAAAGGCAGAGAAGTGTGGAGGTTCTTGCGTTGATGGCTTTTTTCATGCGTTCGATGTTGCTGAGAAGCACCTTTTCCGGTGCCATAAGCTCCGGCGTCTGCAAAAACTTTTCCAAGATGCCGTAAGCGATGGGTGACGGTTTTTCCAAGCGAAGCAGTGTGGCCATTTTTATCTTTTCTTCTTTTATATCTTGCATGATACGCTTTACTGTTGAAAGGTCCACTTTTTCCAGCATTGCCTCTCGCAAGGTCTCTTCGTAAACTGGAGTCTTCTCGAACCTTCTCGCCAATTCTTCTTGCCTTTCAGGTCCCATGGTTTTTCCGCGTGGAAGTGCGCCGAACCTTTCGGCAACAAACTTCATCTTGTAACCGAACGGAAAGTGGGCTTTCAAATAATCGTCAAACGCCTTGTCCACTTCCTCGTCCGAGAGAGGGAATAGGGTTTTGCGCATTCTCTCAAGGTTTTCAAGCGTTACTTTTGCTGGCATTTCGATGAGAATTCGGTAGCCGTCGTTCCACCAGCCAACGATAAGCTCTTGGTCTGAAAGGACGGCGTCGAAAATGCTGCCCAGAGTGCGGTTCACGATTTCTCCAAAACAAACATGAACAACCACATACTTGTCGAAGCCTTCGATAAGAATCGTCTCATGAGTTGGCAGCGGAACATTCTGACTCAAGTGCTCATTAATCTGTTCAACCGCCTTAAGCACCGCGGTCTTGTCGACAGAAAGTTTCCTCGCCAAAACTTCCTTAGCCTTCTCAACCGTCCCCTCTTTCTGAAGAATGTCAGCGATTTCTTTGCGAAGCTTACCCGTTTCCTGAGCAAGGTCGAATGGAACTGGTAGCATTTCACCATCCCATCCGGGGATTGCAGCGAACGGGTCTTCAGATGGTACCACGTAAACCGTGCCTGTTTCATCTTCAATCTGGACGATGCGCCAGATTTTGCCCTTGCAGATAAAATTCAAGCCTATTCGTGCTCTCAACGCCATGAATTCGTCGCCTAACGTGCCGATGGGACGGTCTGAGAGTACGTCGATTATTGGGTAGCGCCTCTCGTCGGGTATCATGGAAAGGTTTTCGTAGTAGTATGTTCGGGTTTTCCGTGTTTTCCGCAACGTGTCGCCTTCTATGTCCAACTCTCTGAGTATATTTAGGTAGTTTGCAACGTCTAAAAGTTTAGTCTTCGAAAGACCCTGATAAGGATAGGCACGCTGGATTATTCGAAGAATATGGTCCAAAGTGGCTATGCGTTTATCCATCAAAATTCCCGCAACCTGATGCGCCAAGACGTCGAGCGCACTTTTGTGGATTTGAATCGGCTCCAAGAATCCACTGTAAGCTCTTTTCACCGCTGCAAGCGACTCCAAAATGTCATCAGCAAAAGCCGTGACTATCACGCCTTTCGACACCAAATCCAACCTATGTCCGCTTCTTCCAACCCGTTGAATCAGGCTGCAGACTTGGCGGGGTGAAAGGTATTGAATCACCAAGTCGACGGTTCCGATGTCGATGCCCAACTCCAAAGTACTCGTGCACACTATGCCCTTCAGGCATCCAGCCTTAAACTCGTCCTCGATAAACGCCCTCTCCTCCTTCGCCAAGGAACCATGATGCACCGCGATGCCTGAAGTTATTTGGTTAAACCTGCTTCCTAGCATCTCCGCATTCGTGCGGCTGTTCACGAACACGAGTGTGGATTTGTGGCTGTCCACTAGGCTTAGTATGCGCCTTATCCTCGCAGCGGCTTCAGGCGCGGTGCGCAATTTCGGGGCTAAATCATAGTCTGCATCCTCAGGTAGGGGAAACTCCACGTCATAGTGGACGCTCTTCGGCAACGGCACCTCGATGACTTTTATGGAACGGTTCGTGCCTGCGATGAACTTTGCTATTTCGTCTGGGTTGCCCACGGTTGCCGACAAGCCGATTCTTTGAAACTCTCTTTTCGTGAATTCGAAGAGCCGTTCTAACGCTATGGTTAATTGGGCTCCGCGTTTGTCTTCGGCTAATTGGTGAACTTCGTCAATAATCACGTAGCGAACGTGCTTGAGATGCTGTTGCATCCGCGTGCCGGGCAAGATGGCCTGCAATGTTTCGGGCGTGGTTACCAGCATGTTGGGCGGACGGATGGCTTGGCGTCTTCGAATCTTGATTTCAGTATCCCCATGTCGCACTTCAACTGCAATCCCCAAATGCTCTGCCCACGAGGAAAGACGTCTAACCATGTCACGGTTCAGCGCACGGAGCGGAGTAACGTAAAGAATTGCGATGCCCTTCTGGTCCTCCTGCAGAAGAAAATTCGAAAAAACTGGCAAAAGCACAGCCTCTGTTTTTCCGCTTCCAGTCGGCGCTACAAGGAGAACGTTTTCTCCCGCCAAAATATGAGGAATCGCCTTCACTTGCGGCGTCGTGGGCTCGGAAAACCCAAAATCGCTTAACGCCTTCTGCAAGGGCTTTGCGAGCAATTCGAAAACGTTGGATGAGTTTTCGCTCATGAATCATGGTCGCCTATCTATACATGCGCAACGCTTTCTGATAATTCTTTCACGTATCAAAAACGTTAATCGGCAACGGAAAAACCACGGAATTTACATGTTTCTGTTCTTTCCAGGCAATCGAGATTTTTTCCTTAAAACCGTGTTTTTTCAGAAATTCGCCTATGATTTGGTTGACTGGTGCTTTTCTCGAGGCGAACACGACTTCTTCGTTTGGGTTGCTCCAGACGGTTAAGCCTCTTGTTTTGCCGTGATGCACGAAAGCCAAGTGGTTTCCACGTTTCTCTTTACCCAACAACAAAACGCCCACAGTATTCCCTCTTTGATTCGTCAACTCGACTGAAAGCATACCTAAAGCCTTGGCAACATCAACCCCGCTGCACAGCTTTTCTTCGAGAAAATGCGGAATAACCTCAGAATCAATGAGCCCTCCAGCTTTCTCGGATTCAAAACCATGCCTCAACTGAAGTCTTGCGCGTAGTTCTTTGTAGTTCTCGACGAAACCGTTGTGAACCGTGACCACCTTTAAACCCTTACCGCAAGCCGCAACATAGGGTTGCGTGCATTCTTTGAAAGAAATCGTATCCATAAAATCTGGGCTAGCCCACCTCACGTGGCTTATGAGAAGCTTTGCTTTCGGTTTAGTTTCCAAAATCTTTCGAGCCAACAACTTCGCTGGCGAACCGTCTGTTTTTCCGACTTTTAGGAAAATTCCCTTTCCCTTTGTGTCTGTGAAGTATGTTCCTGCGCCGTGTCCGCCCACGGAGTGTTTCTCGTTTGAATACTTATGCCTCTCTAAAAGCGCAAGCACTCTCAAAGCAAGCGAGACTTTCAGCGGCTTCGAGAGCGCAAAACCGAATATGCCGCACATGACGGTTTCCAAAGCGTTAACTCTGTTTAAAGACTAATTCAAGCTTTCGTCAAACGCAGCAGGGTTTCTTTAATGAGAAAAACGAGAGTCTAAGAGTGTTAGGAATAATGGACGATAAAGAAGCGGGAGGACGCGTTTGTTTTTTTACTTGTCCTGTCTCATCGCGCCACTTACGTAAGCCCAGGCCATCACCAGTCCGATCGTGAGGAACGCTCCAGCGAACCCGGAGAGTACCCAGTCGAGGCCGACGGTTGGAAAGTTTGCAAAGATCCACGGGATGATGTTCTGGTATGTCGCTTTGGCTATGATGCCGGCCATGAAGCCTAGGAGCGCAAACATGGCGAAGATTTTAAATCTTTCTCCCAATTTTTTCACCTTGGCTTTCATATTCTATTCTTAACCCTTTTTAGATTAACTTACATAATTTTGTCTATAATCGCTAATCCGCCTAGTTTCTCTTCTCATAAGAAGTTTAAAGCCCAAATAAATCCCGAACAGCGTTATATTGCTACATATATACGTGCATATTTCAGGCATATTATAAATGTAATAATACGGTTTTAATCATCCCTTTATGCTTCGGAGGTATTTAATTGTCAGAAAGATTTGCTAAACGTTGGGAATCTAGGGAAGAGCAACAACCCTTCACTGCACGAGTCAAAGAGGCTGTGAGTCCACCTGGACCGTTGAAGCCTCGACTGGACACCGCAATCAGACGCATTGAACTGCAGACTCAAAGGCTCGACCAAGCAACCGACCGCTTCTCACAACGCGACAAAACAATCTTCGCAAGAATCGTCGACGCCTACACCAAACACGACATGGCGCGCGCAAACGTTTTCGCCAATGAACTGGCCGAAATAAGAAAAATGGAAAAAATGATAATGCACGCCCGCCTCGCGCTGGAGCAGATTGTACTCAGGCTCAGGACAGTTTCAGAACTCGGCGACGTCGTTACCACACTTGCGCCAGCAGTTGGAGTACTTCGCACCGTACGAAACGGAATGTCTTCGGTTTTCCCGGAAGCAGAACGAGAGCTAGGCCAGATCGGAAACCTACTAAGCGGCATCATCATCGACGCCGGACAAAGCACAGGCTTGACGATAAACTTCGACGCGGCCAACGAAGACGCACAAAAAATTCTGTCCGAAGCAGGGTCAGTAGCCGAACAAAGAATCAAGGACAAATTCCCAGACTTGCCAGCCGGAATGCCAACCGTAGGCGAGAGCACGCCGACCACGACGACAACGTCGTAGACATCAAAGAAGGGAGAGTATCATGACTTATCCCACATCCCCACTTTTTGAATCCCTCAGCAAACCAATTAGAGATGCGTATGGTCGCACTATTGGCACTGTGGCATCGTTCGTCGTCAGCCCTAACGGCGTCGTCACCGAACTCTTCGTGGAACGCGGCGACAAAGAAATCTTCCGCTACACCAGTGACCAAATAAAACTCGACGAAAACGGCGTAACGTTGCTTTCTTCGACAAAACTCAAGGTAGAATCGCTATGCAACGAAATTCCGTTGATTTGGCGCAAAAACCAGGCGTTAGGTGTTCTTGTCGAAAAGAAGAAAATAACACCGGAAATGGCAGAGGAACTTCGCGCAGTCTTTGAAACTACGTTAGACCAACTGAAAACGGATGCAAAGGTAAACATTGAAGACATAGAAAAACAAACCACTGCTTGTTCCAAACGAATCATAGACTTGGGCATAGCGCTCGTCAACTTGGAAATCGAACACGAAATCGGCCAAGTCAGCGAAAGCACGTACGAAGCAGCCTTCAGCCTAATCCAAGAAAACAGAAAATGCCTAAGTGCCGAAAAAGAAGACTTGGAATCAATGAAAAGCAGACTCTCAAACATCACACTAGGCGAAAACGTAGCTCCGGTCACCTTGCCAGTAGTTCCTGAAGAACAGAAGCCCCTAGAGGAGGCACAAGCAGCCTCGTCGTCTCTTCCCGAACCCCCTGTTGTAGTCTACGTGAAAAACGTGAGCACGAGGTCAGAATCATAGTAACAAAAAAACTTGGCGGGCGGAAATGAAAATCGCTGGAAAAATCACTGACTTCTTCGGTTTTCGTGAAGAAGACCCCCCCATCGGCGATGTTATAAACAACTCAATCTACAAGCTCAAGATTCAACACGCAAAACTCAACCAAGTCACTGTGCGACTGCAGGAACGAGACAAGTATCTTTTCCGGGCATGCGCCCTTGCGATAAGGAATAACGCTCGAGAAAGAGCAGTCATATACGCCACCGAACTCGCCGAAGTCAGAAAACTCCAAAACCTTCTCTCGCAAACTCAGATCGCCATTGAACGTATCATTCTAAGACTCGAGACTATCAAAGAACTCAGCAACATAATGATCGATCTGAAACCCGCTCTTGGCGTTCTCAAGAATGTTACCCAAAGCCTCGTTCAAGTTATGCCCGACGTTGCATCCGAATTGAGCAACATCAACGAAAGCATCACAGAAACACTTGCCGTCACCAGCTCCCGATCCACTGAACCGCCATTGATGCCGCTCACAACAAAAACAGCTGGCGGAGAAGAAATTCTCAACGAAGTCACTGCTGTATTGGAAGAGAAGCTGGCAGAAAAGTTCCCAGAGCCGCCCGCCAACATTACCATACAAGAAAAAACCACCGCCCAACCCATCGAAGGCGTCAAAGAAATGATAGCCCTCGCAGCCTGCTGTTCCGAATCAGGTGAAACAAGCGAAGAAAATCCCTCTCAAACCCTTTTTTCTTATAAAGAATTGAAAAGTGTCCAAGTTACAATCCAAAAGACGCCCTCCCACGAGGAGAGTGTTTTGGATTATTTGAAAAATAGTCAGGGCTACCTCGACGTAATGGAATGCGCGAGCAAATTGCAGATTGCGCCGTGCGATGTCGAGAAAGCCTTGGAGAAATTAGGTTCCGAAGGAAAAATAGAAATTAAAACTTCGTGATGATTATGAGTGCATCTCAAGAGTTAGAGAAATCCGCCACGAATTACGCGTTAGAAGCCGTGCGTTTGGATAAGCAAGGTTCCCGCGGCATGGCGATTACGATGTATCAGAGAGCCATAGAAGCCCTCTTAAAACTCACACAGCTCTATCCCGAATACAACCTGAACAAAGTGTACATCCAACGAGCGATGGCGTACCAGGAAAGAATCAAAATTCTTCAAGGCGGTTTGCCCATCCAACCCGAAGAAATGGAAGAAAGACCACCATCCGAAACGCCAGACGCGACACCTCCGAGTGAAGCGAAGAAGGCAAGCTATGAGGAATTAGTTACCAAAGAGAAACCCGACGTAAAGTGGACCGAAGTCGTGGGCTTGGAAACCGCCAAAAAAGCCATCAAAGAAGCTATCGTGTATCCGGTTCAAAGACCCGACCTGTTTCCGCTTGGCTGGCCGCGGGGAATTTTGCTATATGGTCCTCCTGGCTGCGGGAAGACTCTCATAGCGGCTGCGGTTGCAACTGAGATTGATGCTGCTTTTATGTCGATCGATGCGGCTTCTATAATGTCAAAGTGGCTGGGCGAAGGAGAAAGAAATGTGGCGAAATTGTTTGACACTGCTCGAAAATACATTGAAAACGGAAAACCAGCCATAATATTCGTTGACGAACTAGATTCCTTAATGGGCAGGCATTCAAGCGAAGTAGGCGGCGAGGTTCGGGTTCGCAACCAGTTTCTCAAAGAAATGGACGGCGTGCTCGAAAAAGGAAAGAAAGTTCACATTTACGTGATAGGCGCCACGAACCGGCCTTGGGATTTGGATTGGCCCTTCATTCGAAGATTCCAGAAACGAATCCTCGTGCCGTTGCCTGATTACCATGCACGTCTGCAGATGTTTAAGCTCTACACGAGCCATCTTACGCTTGTGACAGATGTTGATTTGAATGAGTTGGGGCGTTTGTCAGGCGGCTTTTCCGGCAGCGACATCCGCGACGTTTGTCAATCTGCGCATCTTAGGATTATTGGAGAATTCTTCGAGTCTGGGCAGGCGAACAATAAGAAGGCAACCCCGCGGGGTTTGACCATGAAGGATTTTCTCCAAATCTTGGAGGATAGAAAACCAAGCGTTTCGGTCGAGATGCTCACGTCCTATACGAAGTGGGCGGAGGCGTTCAAGGCATTGTAAGAGGGCTTCGGAAAGGTCTGGAGTGTTACGCTACTTATTGTATAAGCGTCTGTGGACCTCCTTTCTCCCTTCAGCGTTCCACTCTGGACCCCGAAAAAGCCCGCTTTCAACTTGCAAGTTTTAGGGTCTGTAACCCGTCAAAATGTGCAACGCTAGTGTGGCGGTTATTAGGTCGGCTGTGGTGCCGGGGTTGAGTTTGTTTTCGTTGTCTCGGAGGTTTTCGTCGAATTTTGCTAGGTTTTCTTTGCCTTGTTTCGTGTTTAGGCCGCCTAATTCCAGAACTTGTTTTGCTTGAGTTGAGATTTCTTTTGCCTTTTTGATTCCGTTTTTTCGGGCTATGAGCGTGTCGGGGATTTCAGCGAGTATTTTGAGGAAGGTGTGCACTATGGCGTTGTTGATGTTGTTTTTTGTTTCAAGTTCTCTGCGTAGGGTTGGGTAGCCGATGTCGAAAGTGATTCGGTAGTTGGTGACCCATTCTTTGGCTATTGAGTCGTATTCTGCAGAAATTTTGAAAAGGTCGAAAAGCGTTGTACAGGTCTTTTGGATTTCCCGTTTGGCGTCTGGGTTTGTCGCGTCGAATTTTGGTGTTTTGCCGAGTCCTCCAGGTTTGGCGGTGTCGATTGCCTCATAAACAGCGACAGCGTCTTTAGTTGTTGTGTTGGTTGTGACTGTTTTGATGTTTTTTCTTAGTAATGTTAGGCTGAGTTTTCCGTGGTTTTCTTCTAGGGTTTTTCCTGCTGCTGCGGCTATTGGTGCAAGAAGGATGGTTGTGCCGAGAAGGGTGTTTCCGCCGTGTTGCCAGATGTTGATTCTTTCGACGGCGTTTCTTATTATATTTCCAACGCCGATTTGGTTGGGGTGGATCTGTTTTTGTGCGAGTTGTGTGCCTTTGGTGGCTGCTGTTTTGAGGCTTGGTTGGACGGCGACGGCTGAGGCTAGAAAATGTTCGTAGTTTGTTTTGTGGAAGTTGGCGTTTTTGTGGATGTTGCCTGGTTTTGGTGCGTTGACTTCGAGGAGGATGGCGAGTTGTAGGCAGGCGGCTACGTGTTCGGCTAAGTCGGCGCTTTTGGCAAGTGGTTGAGGAGGCATCGTGGTCCTGTTATGAGTGTTTAATGGCAAGTTTTATTAACGTTGTGTAAAAAATTACACTGCGTTGAAACTGTTTACACAAGGGCGGATGGATGAAGTATGAGGATTTCGGCGAAGGAAGAGGCGTTCGTGGTTGTTTTTGCGGCTTTGTATTATGTTTTTTCGCTTGTTACGCCGTACGTGCCTGCGATTGGCATTCCTGACATTAAAATTCATCTGGAAGCGTTTTTGGCTTCGGTTTTTGGGATTATTTTGGGTGCGAAGTTGGGTGCGTTGACGGCGTTTGTTGGTGCTTTGGTTGCTTGGATTCTGCCTCCTGGGAATGCGAGTGTGTTTGGTGCGCCGTTTTTGTTGTCGCCGCCGCTTAATGCGTTGACTTCGGGATTGATTTATGAGCGTCGTTGGAAGGAGGCTGCTGGGGTGATGGGTTTGTTGATTGGTGTGTTTTGGTTTACTTTGCCGGTTACGCCGTTGGGTCAATATTGGCATGTTGGGTTGGCTGTGACGTTTGACAAGATAATCGCTTTGGGGTTGATTGCGCCGGCTGCTGTGTTGTTGGGTAAGCGTGGAGCTTCGCCGGTGGCGTTTTTCCTCTTAGCCTTCGTTGGTAATCAGGCTGATAACATGTGGGGTGCGTTGGTGTTTGCGTTTCCTATCGTTTACAGTGGGGTTTTTGGTCTGAATGTTGAGGTTGTGCGGTTTTTGTTTACGGTGAGCCCGTTTGTTTATCCGGCTATTCGGCTTGTTCAGGCGTTGCTTGGGGCTGTTGTTGCGGTGCCTTTGGTGAGGGCTTTGAGGAGTGCAGGTTGGATTCCGCTCGGAGGAAAGCGTTAAGGATTAGCGGTTTGCCTCTGTGAGTGTTCTCGGCACAGCTCTAGACCCGGTTCACTGTATGATCCAAATATGTTCTGACCTTTTTGTCACTTTCCAGGCTGAGGATGTACGTCGCCATGCTTCGAGTCTCTGTGAGGGAACACACACGCCCTCCCCTAGTCTAGTATCGTTTCTGCATAGCACAATGTTGGCTTCCTTTCTCTGTTTGGAGGGATGCAAAATGTTATTAGGGGTTGTTGGTCTTCTTTGGTTTGAGGGGGCTTGGGTTAATGCGACAGCGTTGGGTGTTCTTGACGGTCGCTCTGGTTATGGTGGCGGTTGGCGGGGCTGTTTTTTGGGTCTACTATATATCTTTGGATAATGCCCTAAAACATGAGACAGACCGTTGGGTGGTCATAAGAGACTCGCATGGCGACCGCATAGCTGTCGAGCCGACGAACAACCAAACGTGGGCTCAACTCGTGGCGCTTCATCAAAACCAAAGCATAAGATGGATTGGCGGCATCGTGGAAACGTACGATAACAAGTGGAGTTTCCGCTTCAAACCAGAAAACATAACGATTGCGGAAGTCACGGCTGAGGGATTGCAGACAAACATCAGATGGATAAGCGAAGACTTGAGTTATTGGTTAAATGTGGGGTGGGCTTACGTTTCCGCCCAAGTAACGGAAATTCACTCTCCTTAATCGTTAACCTTTAAAGCCTTCAAAGAACACTTTTCGTTGGCAGAGGTTTGAGTATGAGTTGGCCCACTTCAGAAGATGTTGAGATGCTTAGTAAGATGCCAAAGGAGAAGTTGTTTGAGCTGTTTTTCTTGCACATAAAGAACCTCTGGAGAGTTGATGGGCTTTACTTTTTAGGCATTGAAGAAAAGTTTGGCACCGAAGCGGCGACGGAGATTGATGCGAGCTGTTGGAAAACTATGGGGAAACTGGAAGCCAGAGAACTGAAAACGTTGTTCGGCATAAAGGAAGCGACTATTCCTGCGTTGATGGAGGCTCTGAAGCACACGAGTTGGGCGTTGTACCAAATCGGCAAAGAAACAGAAGTCACCGCGAACAGGGCTATTTTCCGAGTCACCGACTGCAGAACACAAAAAACAAGACTAGAAAAAGACTTGGCCGAATTCCCATGCAAACCAGTACGCTACGGGTTCCTGCAAAGCTTCGCCGAAGCCTTCAACCCAAACATCAAAGTAACCTGCAAAACCTGCCCGCCAGAGAAGCACACAGAAAATTGCTGGTGCGAGTGGGAATTTACACTGTGACACAAGAAAATTCGCATGTACGTGGAGGTTCTGGCTATGGATTTTTTCAACGTATATGAAGATGCCAAGCGTGCAGAAGCCTATGCTAAACTAGAGTTTCCGGGCACGTATTATTTGGCGTACAGAGATTTGCCAAAAATCATTTCTGAACATGTCCGGGGAAGGAAGGCGGTGGATTTTGGGTGTGGCACTGGGCGGTCTACGAGGTTTCTGCAAAAACTCGGGTTCGATGTTGTCGGGGTGGACATATCGGAGGATATGATAAAGAAAGCTCGAGAACTAGACCCGAAAGGAGATTATTGTCTCATCAAGGAGGGCGACTTCAGCCAGTTTGAAGGTAAAACCTACGACCTTGTGTTGTCCGTGTTTACGTTTGATAACATACCGACGATGGAAAAGAAGGTCAGGAATCTTAGAGAAATGAAGCGTCTGCTGAAAACCGAAGGAAGGGGGGTTAACCTCGTCTCGTCACCCGAGATATACACGCACGAATGGGCATCATTCTCCACCAAAGACTTTCCAGAGAACAAGCATGCAAAAAGCGGAGACAAGGTGAGAATAATTCAAACGGACATCGAAGACAAGAGACCAGTCGTGGACGTGGTCTGGACGGACGAGTCTTACCGAGAAACCTTTGAGAAGGCTGGATTAGAACTAGTCAAAACCTACAAACCGTTGGCAATAGAAACCGAGCCGTACAAATGGGTCAACGAAGCAAGGATTGCACCTTGGGTCATTTATGTATTGAACAAGAAAACAGAAAAATCGAGAATCAAGCGACGGCAACACAGATAATTTTTCTCAATGTAGTCTGGAAAACCTTATTTTTCTCAAGCGCCTGATGCTCTATGGGGTAACTCGTTGTCCCCTAAGTTTAAGGATTCTATTCTTTTCCGAATCGGCGCCATAGGCTACATTGCGGGTTTCTTGGCTTGGGTTATATGGTTTTTGCTTGTTGTTTATAGTTGGGCGTTGTTTAAGTATAGTTTCATTTACCCAACCATTATGAGCGGCATATTCTTTCAAGACAGATCCTTCTCCCTGACTGTAAATTTGCTCTTCGCGTTTTCTTTTCTGCTCGGAAGCCTCGGCTTTTTTGGCCTAAAAACCAGATACGGTTCAAATCTGGGTTTGTCGTGTGGTATGATCTATCTTCTTGTTTTCAGCATGCGGGTTAGTTATATTTGGACCACACGTTTTTCGTTATGGATGTACACTCAGATTGTGCCCTATATTGGGATGATAATAGGCGGAGTGACATTTATAGTAGCAGGGAAACATTTCCGACGTAATGGAACCGTTTTGTTTAAAACATTCAGCAGGATGGCAGGCGCATTTTTCCTAGTTGCAGGCCTTTTGGGGTTGATGCTTCTGCCAGTGATTCTCTGGTGGGGTTTTGAAACGTGGTTAATGGCGGGCGGAGGGCTTTATGCTGCTGGCGCGATTGTGTTGGCTGTGGTTCTGAATGGGCTTTCAAAGGCTTAGTCTGTTGAGGACCATTTTTTCGGCTTGTGCCAAATGAGAAAGAAGGCAGAAGGGTTAGTGTGTTAATGGGCAGTGCTTTTTCAGATATTCGTCGAGTTTTTCGCCCAACGTTTTTTTCAGCAAGTCCATTCTTTGAGCAAAATACTCAGCTCGTAAGATGTCGAAGTAGTACGTGTTCCATCTTTTGTTGTTGACGAACGAGGTTTCGCGTAAGACTCCGCTTTTCTTGAACCCGCAGGCTTCCAGAGCCTTATGTGCGCGGATGTTGTATTCGACGCTCCATGCTTCGCAACGCTCTTGGTTAAGGTGGAAGAACGTCATTTCCAGCATGGCCATGGTGATTTGTTTTCCGAAGCCTTTGCTCCAGAGTTCTTTTTTGCCTATGTATGTGCCGATGGTTCCGGTTTTCACGTTAGCCCACTCTTCTCTGCGGATGGTGGCGATGCCTATGGGTTCTTTGGGGTTGATGGTCTCCACGATGTAGTAGAGGTTTCTCTCTTCTTTGGTTCTCTCTTCGAACTGTTTTTCTATTTGCTCCATGTTCATGAGGTTCATGGGCTGGGCGCGGGAATACATTATTAACTCGAAATCGTTTTCCCATTGATGCAGAAGTTTCAGGTCTTCTTTCTCGATTGGCCGAAATCTTACGTCTCCAAACTCAAACATGGCGTCTACTCTCTCCACTCATCAAAAGCATCTATTCGGACAAAACTTAAGGTTTATCCTTGCCCAAAAGAATTCTGTGGAAAATAATAGGGGAAGTTTTGTGTTTCTTAGACCACGTAATAGTCGACGACTTTTTGCATCCGTTTGGGCGTGTGTTCCATCTGCGAAAGTTGTTTCAGAATCTTAATCATCTGCGGCTGGAAACGAGCCAAATCCGTAAGTGTAACAAGCCCAGAGAGTTTGCCTTGTCTTATTATTGGCAGTTTTTTGATTTTCATCTTGAACATGACTCTCGCGGCGTCTTCCAAGTCCGTCTCTGCCTCGACGACTATGAGCGGCTTGGACATTATGTCCTTCACTTTGGTCGTCATCGGGTCTTTAGCCTCGCTTATCACTCGTTTCAGCAGGTCGCGTTCGGTCAGGATGCCGATGGCTTTGCCTCGTTTCACTACGATGAGGCATCCGATTTCGTAGCGGTTCATCATGTCCGCGGCATCTTTTGCCGATCGGTCGGCGTCTATTGTTATGACATCTTTTACCATGACATCTTCGATTTTCAACGACACAAAACTCACTTCTCCGCTCATCTAATGGGCAAGATGGTTTAATATGTTTTGTCTGTGCACAAAAAGACGCAGAGAAAAAACAGACACTAAAAACCTAATTGTTTGCGGAAGTAAAAGGTTATTAATTCGCACATCATGCTATCAGTCACGAACGGGTGACTTACCTGTTTGTCGTTTGAAATACAAGAACTGCCCCACATCATAAGAGTAATTGTCCTGATAAACCTCGCAAAAGGAAAAACCCTGCCCAAATCTGTGCTTAAAGGGCGAATCGACAAAGTCTGCACAAAATACGTATGCGTAGAAACAAGCGACGTCGACAAAGCCTTACAAGAAATGACGACTGAAGGGCTGATTCTTGTCCACGACGAAACAGTCCAACTAACCGAACAAGGCGCAAAATTGGGCAAAGAATGGCGAAGTCTGTTGTTGAAAAAAGAGCCAATCATTGAAGTTGTCGCGGGGTTAACCGACGGCTCCATCACTGGACTCGTTGTCGTTCTCTCTGCTTTCATCGCAGGCTTGTCGCTTGGCACGGCAACATTCGCTGCTCTCTTAACACTCGCTGCTGTGGCTATAACTAATTTTTCCAGTTTTCTGCTCGGCGGCATAACCGAAGACTTGGCGGACATGCTGACTCTCCAGACTCTAATCCACTACAGCGTAAGCGACATCCCAGATGTCGCAGAACGAGACAAATCGCTGATGCTGGTCAAAGAACTGTTCGCACTTTTGCACAAGGAAATAAGCCGGGCAAACCTCTACGCCGCCATAATCTGCGGCACAACCACCTACATGGCAGGAAGCATACCGATAATGTTTTTTTTGCTGTTGCCGCAGCCACTCGACATCATCGTTTCTCTTAGCGTAGTTGGGTTCATCATAGGCGTCTTTCTCGTCCGTTATCGTTCGCAAAGGACAAAAGTGCACTGGAAGATAACGCTGTTCGAAACCATCGCCATCGTCGCAATCGCAGTCATAGCCTCGCTAATCGTGGGCAGCTTATAAGAAGCCGCGGTTTCGTCAAAAGAGAGAAATATCTCTTGTTCTTGGATGGTAATCTGAAGGAGGTGAGAGTAGAGAATGAGCGAGTCTTTGCAGACTGAGACGCAAAAAGGAAGTCAGTACTCGGGTTCTCCTGCGCCGTTCGCGTTCTTCTTGATTTTCTTCATACTATTCCTAGTGCTCGCCGCGTTGGTGTTTCCCGACCCGTTAGCCGCCATGTTCAGCGGCGTCGCCTTTCTTTTTGTGCTTGTTTTGCCGTTTACTGTGTCGATTAACAAGGAGTGGGAAGAGGCAATCATTCTGCGGTTCGGGAAGTTTCAGAGGCTTGTCGGTCCGGGCTTCTTTTTCAAGTGGCCGTTGGCGGAGAGTTTTCTGAAGCAGGACAAACGGATCATCACTTTGGACGTTGCAAGACAAGAGGTCATGACGAAAGACAACATCAGCGTAAGCATCGACGCCGTGGTTTTCATGAAAGTAGTTAACACGAAAGACAGCCTCGTCAACATCCAAAACCTGTGGAACAGCGTCATGAAACAGTCGCAGACGACCATGCGCGACGTTGTGGGCAACGTGGAGCTGGACGATTTGCTGGCGCGGCGAGAAGAAATCGCGGAGAAAATTGAGCAAGTCGTAGAAGGAGAGACACAAGGTTGGGGCGTGGACATACTCTCCGTCAAACTGCAGAACGTAGAATTGCCCGAAGACATGAAACGCGTTATGGCACGACAAGCCGAAGCCGAACGAGAAAAACGGGCAGTAATTATCAAAAGCGAAGGCGAACTAACCGCAGCCACAAACCTTGAGAAAGCCGTGCAGCAGATGAGCAACCGGGCGATGTACCTGCGTACATTGTCAAGCTTGGAAGACATTAGTTTTGACCCGAGCAACACTATAGTTTTCGCGCTTCCCATGGACGTGGTGAAAGGCGAGGTTCTCGGACTATCAGCGTTTGCCAAAGCCAGCGAAGAAAAAGCGACCGAGAGAATACAGCGGCGTGAACCAAAAGAAAGAAATGAGTAAACCTACGTCCTCGTTTTCTTTTTTTATGTATTCGATTTGTCAGAACATGACACCGAGGTCATTCGTGCCAATACCGATGCAGTTTATACTGGTTTAAACAAACCATACATAATACTTATTTAACTATTGAAACTTTTTACGCTAAAAACGTGAGGTATGCAGTTTGAAGACCGTGGAAGTTGCCATGATAGGCGTGTGCGCTGCTCTGTATGCAGTAATTGGACGTTTAACTGACTTGGGCATAGTAGCCCCCGCCGTGGGAGTCGTGGCTTTTTGGCCAGCCGCGGTTATCCCAGCCATCTTCGCTGTTCTTTATGGTCCATGGACGGGTGGAACAGGCGCTGCTATTGGGATTTTCATTCGCGACATGCTTTTTCACGGAAACGCTCTCTTAAGTCTCTCCGCAGGAGTTACCGCCAATTTTGCAGGTTTCTTTCTTATTGGCTATTTGGTTAGAAAGGAGATGCATTGGAGAAAGGTTAACATCGGCTCATCTTTTGTTCTCGTTGCCGTATTTGCAAGTTTGTTGCTTTTTTCGTGGCCAATCTTTAACGCAGGCTTCTTCAACGGACCGTGGTTTGCGGAGAGAAATCTGGCGCTGAATAACGGTGTGTTAAACAGCCTATTATTTACACTGTACCTACTTGTCTTAGTTTGGGTAACTTTAAATGTCCGAACGGAAGGAGGAGCAAATCTCTTTCTCGGGGGACTGGCTGCAATATTGATAATCGGGTTAAGCATTGCCGTTCCATTGCTGTTTTTGCCTCCTGGCACTGGTGTGACTGGTTTAACCCCCTTTTACAGTATGCTCTTGTTCGTGGGCGTTAGCGCTGGAAGTATCCTCCTTATCGCCGCGATTTCTCACTTTTGGCCGGAATGGAAGAAATACGGAATTGCGTGCGTTGTGGGTTTGGGTATCGGAAGCGCCATAATCGGTCTCGTATTATGGTTCTACAGCCAATATCTCCCATTACCCGGCGGATTCATGTTCGCACCCACTTACTTCATATTGCTGTGGATTGTTTGGACTTTTGCCACCGAAATCCCCTTCCTGATTCTTGCAGGCCCCCCGGTTATCAAAGCAGTTTACCGTGCATTCCCATCTCTCAACCCCCAAGGTGAGAAGGAGAGCAATTAGCGCGTGGAGAGAAGGGCGCGTGCCTTTTTTCCATCTGGGATTTCCAGTTTTTTCGAGATTTGTGACCAGACAACAAAAGGCAAACCAATAACTGATTTGGAGAAGATTGGTGCACGGGGTGGGGGTTTCGCTTTCGAGAAAGGTGTCACAACCGAAACAAGCGTAAGAGAAGCTGAAAAGAATCGAATCCAAATTTACATAAACAAAAAACTCTGGCCAAAAGCAGACACCACAAGAATCGTTGCTGAAACTCTGCTTCAAAAAAGCGACAAACACTATCAAGTCATCATAAAACATGACGTTAAAGTTCCGATTTGTGCTGGTTTTGGCTCAAGTGCTGCTGGCGCTTTAGGCGCAGCCTTTGCTTTAAGCAAAGCATTGGGATTGAACTTCACTGTAAATCAACTCGGACGCATTGCTCACATAGCAGAAATAAGATGTCGCACGGGTCTAGGCACTGTTGCCCCGTTGCTGGTTGGCGGTTGCGTAATTTCCGTGGAACCTGGCGCTCCCGGCATCGCAGTTGTTGACAGGATTCCGATAACTTCTGATTACCGCATCGTGGCGGGCGTTTTCCACCCCTGGCCCACAAAGAAAATCCTTGCTTCTCCTCAAGTCAGAAAAATGGTCAACAAGTGTGGCCGCGAAACCGTAGACAAGATTCTGGCGTGTTCTTGTCTCGAGAACTTCATGAAAGCCAGCAAGGAATTCGCGGTCAAATCTGGTTTCGCCACCCAACGCGTCCTAAGACTCATCGAACTCGCAGAAAAAGCAGGCGCAGTCGGTGCAGCACAGAACATGGTGGGCGAGGCCGTTCATGCCGTGGTTTTGAACGATGAAGAAGAAAGTGTCATTCAAGCTTTTAAGAAAGTTTTGCCAAAAGAAAGCATTCTCAACGGGAAAATCGACTTTCAAGGTCCACGGCTGTCGAGTTGAAACGTTTGGCAAGGAAACTGAAAATCGTCGCAGTAGGTGGAACTTTCGACGAATTCCACAAAGGACATCGACAGTTGTTGCTGAAAGCATTCGAAGTCGGCGAACACGTCCAAATAGGCGTCAGCACGGACGAATTGGTGCAAAAAATCAGGAAACCTCACATGGTTGCAACTTACGATGTTCGCGTGGAAGAGCTCAAGAGCTTTCTCCGCAAGAACGGCATGCTCGACCGAGCGGAAATCGTGCCGCTTTACACTCCCTACGGCATCACTTTAACGAGTAAAGAACTGGAAGGAATCATAGTCAGCCGCGAAACCGAAAACGTAGCAAAGGAAATCAACGAAAAAAGAAAAGCAAAGGGACTTCGTCCGCTCGAGGTTTTCGTGATTGAGATGATTCCCGCCGAAAACAGCGCTCCAATCTCTACGACAAGAATCCGCAGTCTGGAAATTGACCGAGAAGGAAATCTACTGAAGCGTTCTCGTTCACAGTTTGTTGGAAAAAAATAGAAATGGGTGTTAAGCGGCTATTTTCCCATCACTTTTCTCGCAGCGATTTCGATGTCTTCAGCTTTGATGGTTTTCCGCCCAGCGTGCATGGCATACTCAAGCGCTTCTTTAGCCATCTTAACGCCAACTTCCTGCAAAGCCTTGGCCAACTCCTTCGCCGCCGATTCGCTAACTCTGTCGGCGCCCGCAAGTTTGCAGATACGGTGCATCGGCGCAACCGCCAATTCGAGTTTTGCCATAACAAACCCTCCATTTTGCCTCTTTTTCTATTTCAGTCACTATTTAACCTTATCGAAACATTCACCAACAAAAACACAGTCCATTCCCGCAAGAAACCATCAAACCCACGAGCCGAAGAAGAACCCCAATCTACCCGTCATATTCGAAGCATATTTAGATTATAGTGAACGAAGGAGGGCCTAGCGTCGACGCACACAGAAATCCGCAACCCCTTCCAACATAGTGCTATGCAGAAAACCTACCTAGACTAGGGAGAGCGTGTGTGTTTCCTCACAGAGCCTCGGATCCAAGGAATGACAAGAAGGTCAAAACACATCTGGATCATATCTCGAAGAGGATCCGGAGACGCATCGGGCACCACTCAAACCGTAGTCTGTCACTGTATTTGTGTTGTGCATCAATACGAGAAAGTTTATTAAACCTCACTACTCAAGATGAAATGATGAGGAAGAATGAAGGGAGCGTACTTATTCGTAATATTCTTTTTCATCTTCGCATCAGCGATGCTTCTGATCCCGTTGCCGATGTTCCCTGGAAACGTGGTACTTGCTTTGGCAAACGCGCCTTCCTCAGGATACACAACTTATCTTAGTGCCTTGATTAACGGAATAGTTTACGGCTTGGTTACGTGGGCGATCTTTATGGTTGCAACCAAGAGAATAGAAGATGTAGCCTCTAAGAATTCGCGAAAAAACCTCAATAATAAAAAGAGTCGCGCAAGTTAAATAAGCATGCTACAGCTGTAAAAAGCCGACTATGTGAATTCTGCTGCTGCATTTGTTGCAAACCACGACGAGTTCTTCAAGCATGTCGCCCTTCATCTTGGTGTCCACGATGCTGTATGCTTCTTCTGTCTGGTCGTCCGGAGAGATAACTGCTCCACACTTCGGGCACGGAAAGTCCCCGTCGCCTTCAATTTTTGTTAGGTCTATTTTGAAGATCTCTTGTTCTCGTTTGGCTTTCATCTTTGCGTCCATCCTTAAGCAACCTTCCGTTTAGACGAGTGGTTAAAATAAGATTATGAAGGCTCAATACATATTAATCTTCTATGCACACGTTAATGTTACATTTTTAGCCTGCGTCTTTTAAAGATTTTCATCATAAAAACAATAAGACTAAAATGCGGATTCATGAAAACCGCAAAAAACGGAGAAGTTGGGCGAGTAATTCTTCTGTTTCATGTTTTTTTGAGAGAAGGCTCATCTTAAAGTTCTTATACGAGACGAATAGAAGGATAGGCGGTAAAGCATGGTGATGGTGTTATGAACAAGAAGCCAAGTCCTCTTGACGTGGCGCTGGAGCAGTTGGACATCGTGGCTGAAATAATGGATTTAGATCCGGGTATTCATGAAGTATTAAAGCATCCTAAACGGTCGCTGATAGTTTCGGTGCCTATACACCGAGACACGGGAGGAATCAACGTTTTCATGGGATGCCGAGTGCAACACAACGACGCTCGCGGACCGTTCAAGGGCGGAATTCGCTATCACCCAGATGTCACGTTGGACGAGATTAGCGCGCTTGCGATTTGGATGACTTGGAAATGCGCAGTCGTGGACATTCCATACGGCGGTGCAAAAGGCGGCGTTGCATGTAACCCGAAGGAGCTTTCGAAGAAAGAAGTTGAAAGTATAACGAGAAGGTTCACAACCATGCTGTTTGATATAATCGGACCATACCGAGATGTGCCCGCGCCGGACGTTTACACGGACGGCCAGACTATGGCGTGGATAATGGACACGTATAGCCAATACAAGGGTTACAGAGTGCCCGAAATCGTCACGGGCAAACCCATCGATGTGGGCGGCTCGGAAGGCAGAGTCGAAGCTACTTCATTGGGTGTTATTTTCTGTATAAGAGAGGCGGCAAAACAGTTGAAGATGCCGTTGAAGGACGCTGCCGTCGCGATTCAAGGGTTCGGGAATGTTGGTTGGAATGCTGCGAATATACTGCATGAAATGGGCTGCAAAATAGTGGCAGTGAGTGATTCGCAGGGTGGAATTTATAATCCTAACGGCATGAGCCCGTCAAAAGTGTATGATTATAAAGAAAAAACGGGCTCAGTAGTCAATTTTAACGGCGCACAAAACGTCACCAACAGCGAACTGCTCGAGCTGAAATGCGATGTTCTGGTGCCTGCGGCTATGGAAAACCAAATACTAAAAGACAACGCACATAGAATACAAGCAAGAATCGTCGCTGAGGCTGCGAACGGACCGACCACGCCAGAGGCTGATAAAATATTCCATGAAAAAGGGGTTTTCCTCATTCCGGACATTCTGGCTAATTCGGGTGGTGTGGCTTCTAGCTATTTTGAGTGGGTGCAGAACCTCACAAGAGAACATTGGTCAGTGCGGGAGACCAATAAGAGGCTGGAAACGAAGATGGTGAAGGCGTTCAGGGATGTGCATGAGATTTCGAAGAGACAGAAAACTGACATGAGGAACGCGGCGCTTATACTCGGCGTCGGAAGAGTGGCTGAAGCAATTAAAATACTTGGGCTTTGGCCTTAAACAGTTCCAGAGGAGAACGTGAAAAAATGCCCACATTAACAAGCGCAGATGGCGAAAGAGATGCGTTACTGCAAGCAGCAAAACTTATGTTGGTCTCCGCCAGGACGGCACCAAAATCGGGTGGAATCGACGACATCCTCATAGCAATTGTATACGGCGAGGAAAAGGAGATGATTGCGGCTGAGATGGAGAAGATGGGTGAAGAAAGAAAAATCTCCATGTTTCTAAGAGACAGCCAAAACCTTCGTAACTCTGAAGCGGTTCTACTCGTCGGGGTTAAGGGAACTAAAAAATTCGGGCTCAACTGCGGTGCCTGTGGCTATCCAACCTGTGCTGAATTTGAAAAGGCTGAGAAAAAGCATGGAATAGATTTTGTTGGTCCAAACTGTCTTCTCAAACTCTTGGACCTGGGCATTGCTTTGGGCTCAGCAGCCAAAACTGCGAGTCTGCTTAATGTCGACAACCGCATAATGTACCGAGTCGGAACCGCTGCGAAAAGACTAAAACTGTTGCCGCGAGCTAGCGTTATCATGGGAATCCCAATTTCGGCGAAGGGGAAAAGCATCTACTTCGACAGACCGACAAAATAGTTTCGTTGAAGGTTTCTTGACACTTTCGGGCTCTGTTAGAGAGCACACACGCTCTCCCTAGTCTAGGTAGGTTTTCTGCATAGCACTATGTTGGCGGACTTGGTTTTCTGTGTGAGTGTGCGCAGTAGTAGTCTAGACCTTTCTATTTGGTTCCAAATATGTCGAGAATTTTTTCCGGATGCGACGATGAGCCTGTGTTATTCGAGGATTATTCTTGCGTCGACGGTTTTGGCGCCTTTTTCGTAGACCATTATCGGGTTCAGGTCGAGTTCCTTGATTTCGGGGTGGTCCATTACGAGTTTCGAGGTGGCCATGAGTATTTTTGTTATGGCTTTTATGTCCGCGGGTGGCTGTCCTCGGTAGCCCTGCAAAAGCGGATAGGCTTTGACTTCGGTTATCATTTCTTTCGCTTCTTGCTCGGTTATCGGGGCGATTTTGAACGTGACGTCTTTTAGGATTTCTACGAAGATTCCGCCCAAGCCGAACATAAGCGTCTGGCCGAACTGTGGGTCTTTCAACGCGCCCACGATGACTTCTGTTGAAGACGGCGCCATCTCCTGCACCACGACGCCGACGATTTGAGCCTTTGGATTATGTTTCTTAACGTTTTGCAAGATTGTCTTGAAGGCGTTTCTAGCCTCTCGCGGCTTTTCAATGCCCACAACGACACCGCCCACGTCAAACTTGTGAACAACGTCAGGCGAAACAATCTTCATCACAACCGGAAAGCCAATCTTCTCGGCAAACTTTACCGCCTCATCTTCGTTCTTGGCTATCGTGAATTTCGTAACTGGAATATCGTATTCCATGCACACAGTCTTAGCTTCGGTTTCGAGCAGGTTTTTACGTTTCTCTTTGCGTGCTTGGGCGAAGATTTTTGAAACTGCTTTCACTCTTTGCTCCACCTCGGTTTTACCAAGAATAATGCTTTCTGGTTTCTATCTTTTTCGCAGATACCCGATTATACAGTTTTCGCTAGGCTAGGGAAAAGACCAGTATTCATAATTCCACTTGTACATGCCGCCGTCTTTTAACAGCCAAGCGTCGCAGCCGACTGGACCGACTATCCATTTGTTCTGTTCTTCACTCCAGTAATACCATATCCACGAGTACCCCCAAGAGAATGATGGGTCTGTGTGTGAGGCTTTGTCGTTGATCGAGTCAACTAGTATGTGGCCTGGTTCTATCGACGCATAATAAGTGTAGTTGATAATGGTGATGTTTTGTGTTAGCTTGAATAACGTGTAGCCCGCGGGCACTTTTGTACTATTGTGCCATTCGATTGTGCCATTTCCGTAGTTAATTTGGATGCTTACGGTTAATGTTGTGGATTCGCTGATTGACAACCCCAGTTCTCTAAGTGCAGAAAGGCTGAACAACTCATAGTACTCATTCAACAATGTTCCGAACTCTTGCTTTGTCACGTTGCTTTTTGGTTCAAGAGTTTTGTAAGCGCCCAAGACTTGCGTGTAGGTTTGGTTGAGGTCTTCTTGCATAAGCAGACGGGTGTAATTATTTGCGTAATTTGTGAGTAGAGTCTTGAAGGGGTACATGAGTCTGGTGTAAATGCCGTCGAAAATGTACGAGTAATTAGCGTAAAGTATTGAATAGTCGCTCAACAACAGGTCATACTTGCCCACGGCTTCATTATAGTTGATTGCAAGTTTGTTCAACGAGCTTTGAGTGGAGCTAAGTTGTTCAGTATTGTTTCTATATTGAAGATAGTAATAGCTAGCAAGCGCCGAGGCTGAAGCAGCCCACACAATCATGGCAAGCGCTAGGAACACAAACGTTCTTTTTGCGACCAAGTCAACTCACCAACCTTCAAAGTGCTTAACATTTTCGTGAGTGGGAGGAACAATGCGCCAAAAACCACGCCACTGGATAAAATATGTGCAAGAGAGAAGAAAGAACCATAGGCTATGGCTAAGAACAAAGCAGCTGTAGGGTCCATCCCAGCGAGTACAAGTTGAGCCCCAAACCCTGCATTAGTGATTAAATCGTAAACTAGAGCAAGAAACGCGCCTAAAACAGCGGTTTCTAAACAAAACCGTGCTGACACATTCACGTTCCGCGTAAATCTTCTGTACAACCCTCCGCAAATTCCCGCTATAGCCATGCCCAACATTTGAAAAGGCAAATTCAAACCGGCAAACCCCCAAGGAGACAAAAACCCGTTAACCAACATCACAAGCCCGCCAAAAAAAGCCCCAATCACTGCACCCTGCATCAAGCCTACGAGAAAGGCGAAGAAAGAAGTAAACTCGACATTGGGGGGTCTAGGAAGAAGTTGAATCGCCAAACATAGCGCCGCCAAAACTATGAATAAGGCAAGTCTACGGGACTGCATTTCATCTCCTGTAGTTGGTTGGATAATCCATCCATATAAAACTTTCCACATCTCTGCGTAAAGCAAATATCGGTAAATGAGAATAGATGAGAAGTTGGTGTTGGGAATGGTTGTTTCTGTCAAGTCGTTGGCTCATGCGGGTTTTCAGATTAAAGCTGGAGACAAGGTAATTTACGTTGATTTGGAGCAGTATGGCGAGGCAAAGGAAAAGGCAGACCTGATACTCGTTACACATTCGCATACAGACCACTGTGACCCTGCAAAGATTGAGAAGGTCCGAAAGAAAGACACAGTAATTACCGCGCCGAAGGATTGCGTTTCAAAAATTGGCGGAACTGTCAAAAGCCTGAAATCAGGCGAGGAGACAACAGTGGGCGACGTACGGGTTAAAGCAGTTGAGGCCTACAACGTTAAGCGTTTCAGGTCTCCTGGAAATCCGTTTCACCCAAAGGGGTTCGGTGTGGGATATCTGATAACAGCCGAGGGAAAGACGATTTACCACGCAGGAGACACGGACTTTATTCCAGAAATGCGTACTCTGAAGGGCATCGACGTG
>Ga0315314_1000237_pt1 | contig 71494 bp, 68 predicted proteins | sample TDP9_MG_FD_203631 | JGI IMG/M metagenome (GOLD analysis project Ga0315314, IMG submission 203631) | Freshwater sediment microbial communities from Lake Towuti, South Sulawesi, Indonesia - TDP9 | ecosystem: Environmental > Aquatic > Freshwater > Lake > Sediment | place: Indonesia: South Sulawesi...
AATGACGAGGAAGCTGTGTACGTGCAGGTTGCTGGAATCTCTAAGAGTGACGCCGAAAAGATTCTGAAGAAAACATCCACTCGGAGCAACGTTCCAGAGGCTTTGCGTGTGGCGCATATTATAGCGTCTGGACTGGCGCAAGCAAAAGGAAAAGAAACGTAATATTAGTGAAGACTTCAACTGTTAGACAACTGGTTATTTTTGTCCGACCAGAGTGGCACCTGAGAACGCCATCGTTGGAAGTATAACATCACCCACAATTTTTACGTCGTTTCCAACGTCGACAATGTTTCCGAGGTGCTCGTACATATTTCCAGTTAATAGGGCGTGTTTGATGTGCCTTGTTAGTTGACCTCCTTCGATGAGGGTGGCGTCTCTAACCTCACAACCGAACCCGCCAGTTATTGGATTAACCTCTGGTGAAGCGAATCTATCGACCAGAACGCCCTCACCTATTTGCGAGATTACTTGTTCTCGACTCTTGTTTCCTGGTTTTATTGTCATGTTGGAATAGTTGCAGGTGACTGGCATGGCGAAAGCTCCTTCGATGCTTCTCGTTCCTCTTCGGAAACCGTTCCCCGTTGCCTCGACTCCTGCGATGTTTGCGTTGTAGGAGTCGTAAATGTAAGATTTAAGAACTCCACCGTTTATGATTGCCTTCTTAGTTGTTCTGACTCCCTCGTCGTCGGCGACCGCACTTCTGATACCACCAGGATATGTTCCGTCATCTATGATTGTAAGTTCTTGGCTCGCCACTCTGGTTCCGATCTTTTTGATCCAAGGGCTTCTACCCTTGTTCACTTGCTCAGAGCTGGTTGCGAACTTCACCGAATCAAGCAAGTCAGCGGTCTCAACTGGGTCTATAACTGCGATTCCTTTGAGCTCTCCTTGAAAAGCGTCGGCTTCTAGAGTTTTTAGGGCTTTTTCAGCGATTGAGTTTCCTATTCCTTCGAAGTCGATGGATGAAATTTTCGTAGACCATACTTTTTCTACGCCTTCTCCAGCGTTTTCTCCTCGTGTTGCCTTCGCTGTGAAGTGTAAGAAGACCATTGTGCCCTTGTGTTGGAAGCGGACGCCTAGTGAGTTAGAAACTTGTAGAGTGTATTTGGCTAAGCGAAGTAGTCCCAAGGGTACTTTTACTCCTTTATTCTTTTCGGCAGTCCTTACGGCTGTCATTGCCTTTGCCACAATCTCTTCAGTCGTGATTTCAGCGGTTTCCGCACAAAACACACCCTTAATTTCTCCAGGGACCTCTCCGCCGCTTGGAAGAGACTGGAAATCAGGGTCTTCCTTCGTGGTTTTGGCTATGCTTAATGCTTCACTCAAAATTCCTTCAGCGGATTTTATGTTGCTTATAACTCCCGAGGAGAAACCAACTCGCTTGTGAATGCACGTTTTAACGCCTAAGCCTCTCTCTAGTTTGTCGTCTGCGAGGCGTGGAACACTATCCTCTATGTAGATGCTGCGAATGTGGCTGTCTATGATGAAGGCTTCTGCTTGGCTTGCGCCTCTTTTTTCGGCGCTTTTCAGAACTGAAGACGCCAACGAATCAGGTGTGGACAATTCATCCGCCTCCCACGATGATGTTTGCTCTCATATAGGGTCCTCCTGTGCCCACTCGCACTATGTCTTCTTCTCCTTTACCACAGCTGCCGCCTACTATACGAAAGTCCTTGCTAACTGCATCAACAGTTTTTAAGATGTCTATGGCTTTGCCCGTCAAAGTGAAACTTCGAACCAACTCTTTCTTCTCACCGTTCTGTATCTTGTAACCCTTTAGCGCCCTCGCTTGAAATCCGCCACCGACAGGGTCTTCCATTCCAGACATCGCCTTCAATGCCAGCAGACCATTTTTTGTGTCGGAAATCATCTCTTCGAGTTTCCAGTCTTGTGGTTCAAAGAAGGTGTTGGTCATGCGAACCCATACACGTCTGTTGTAGTCTTGAGCCCTTCCGTTTCCAGTCGGCTTTGCGTTGAGTGCAGCTGCTGTTTCGATGGAGTGCATGAAGCCTTTGTAAATCCCGTTCTCTATGATTATGGTGCGGGAACTTGGGGTGCCCTCGGAATCGTATGGTATTGATCCGTCCGCTTTGGGTATTGTTCCGTCGTCGACCATAGTTACAAGGCTACTTCCAACCTTCTTCCCAACCGCCTCACTGAGAAATGATCTTCTTCGGATCACTTCATCGGCTTCTGAGGCGTGTCCCATAACCTCATGTGCCAGCAAGCCAGCTATATCCGGGTCCACTATAACCTTCAGTGATCCACTTTGAGGCGCAACCGCTGAGAGCATTTCAACGGCTTCTTTGGCCACGTTGCCCCCAAACTCGTTGGGGTCTGTTTCCTTGACAAGTTCGTAACCCACTGTTCCGCTGTTGAAGTCGGCTCCGAATTCTCGTCTATCCGCTTCGAGAGCCACGCTGAAAGCTGAGAAAGAGGTTCTAATCTCATCCCAACTCAACTCACTGCCAAGGCTGTTTGCAAACTCAAACTTCTGAGATATCTCAGCGTAGTTAGAAGTTCTGCTTGTAATTCGCTTGTCCGTTTCCTTCTGAGCCCTGTCAAGGGCAAAAACAAATTTTAGCTTCTCATCGGTGTCAACATCATCTGGATTGATTTTAACTCTCGCTTTTAACGCCTTCTTAACGGTTTGTATCTGTGGAATTTCTATATTTGCTTTGGAGTAAACGCTGGATGTCCTTGCCAGTTTGAATGCCCTTTTTGCCGTGTCTTTTAGAGAATCCGAAGTGGGTACATTTGTTGATGCTAAACCCCATGCACCCTTGAGTTTGACCCTCACGGCGACTCCGCTACGCACTGATGAGGTGAAGTTTCGAATCGTCCCATTTACCACGTTGATTTGCTTTACCCTACGCCTTTCAAATCTTGCATCCACGAACTCTCCGCCTAACTTCTGAGCAAAATCCACGATTTTCTGTAACTCACTCATCATCATGGCCCTCTTTAATCCACTCTTACGTTGGAATATTAAAGTTTATTAAAGGTTAATTGGGTCAAAAGAAAGGTTTAAAAGACCCCATATTAACGAAAAGGAAACGGACATTAGGTGTGACTCAACATGGAGTTTTGCCCAAAATGCGGAATGAGATTAACGCCAACCCGCAAAAAAGAAGGAAAAAAGGCTGTTCTTTTGCTTTCATGTCCAAAATGTGGCTATAAGAAACCCGGGGCACCCAAGTTACCCGCTAGTTCAAAGGTTATAGAGCACACACCTCAAGAACGCATAGCCATCATAGGAAAAGAGGAGCAAAAACTAAGGACTCTTCCCACCGTTCAGATAGAATGCCCCAAATGTGGGAACAACATGGCCTATGCTTGGCAAGTCCAAACACGAGGAAGCGACGAATCCTCAACACAGTTCTTCAGATGCACCAAATGCAACTACACATTCAGGGAATACAGCTAAAGTTCTCTCCTTTCATCATTTCAGAGTAGTACTCCTAAAACAGCTGGATAGTGAAGTAGCCAAACTTGTGTTAGTAAAAAGATTAAAAAGAAGGGTCAGTATACGCATTGAAAGGAGGACTATCCTTGTTTAACGTTAAAATGACCGACGCAAAGCTCTTGAAAGACATGATGACCTCCATCTCAACACTCATTGATGAAGCCACCTTCGACATAGCACCAGAAGGAATCGGACTCCGTGCAATGGACCCCTCACGCGTAGCCATGGTTGACTTCGAATGGCCCAAAACAATCTTCGATGAATACAACTGCAGTGAGTCGATGAAGATGTGCCTCAACATAAGCGAAATGCTAAAGTTGCTTAGACGAGTCGGGAAGGATGAATCTATCGAACTCTCCTTGGACGAGAAAACGGGGCGACTGAAACTGACAATAAGAGGGAAGTATGTGCGCACTTTTAACATGCCGACTCTGGAAGCCATGGAGGAAGAGGTTCCCACCCCAAAAGTTACTTTTAATGTTAAGGCAAGAGCCACAACAGACGGCTTACGTGAAGCCTTAGAAGACGCTTCATTGGTTAGCGACCACGTTCGAATCGAGGCTGACAACGAAAAAATGGTAATGCAAGCCACAGGAGATCTAATGGGCGCCACAATAGAACTGAAAAAAGGCAGCGACGCCCTCCTAAACCTAGAAGTTAAAGAATCGTCTAAGGCTACATTCAGTTTGAGCTACCTATCTGAAATAGTTAAGGCTGCATCCGCAACATCCGCTGTGGCGACTTTAGAATTCTCCAGCGACATGCCAATCAAATTAAACTTTGAACAGGAAAAAGAAGGAAAATTATCATTTTATCTTGCCCCACGCATAGAAGTAGAATAGTGGTAAACAGTCAGCGGAGGGGCTCCGCGTATTCACAGAAAGCGACTTAGCCAAATACCCCTTCATCCCAGAAGCAGCAAAATTCGTAAAAAACCTAGACATCAAAATTGATGAACTGACGAGCCCAGAGTACAAGTCCATATTAAATAGAGCTCAAGAACGAGTTGAAGAAGCCATCCACGACGCCATAGTAAGCAGAAAATTACACAACTATGGAATTGAAATCCCCTCTTTTCCAATAGCTGTTATGATAGTAGTCGCCCTCGCCAACCCATACCTCAAAAAAAGATACGCTCTAGCCGAAGCCAAAGGAGTCTACCACCAACTCGCAGAAGAAGATGAAGAAAAAATAATTGAAATCGCAAAAAACTTTGATTGGAACATAACCAGACTTGAAGACGACACCCGCATGAAAATCTACGATTTCTCACTCCACTTCACAGATTTTTTGAAAAATGCAGCGGCTTTCCACGACGCAAAATGGAAACTCGTCAACCGAGTTATGCTTCAAGGAAATGTTCACCTGACAAAGAGTGAGGCAAGCCGTTTACTACAGGAAGAGGTGCAAAGGTACATTGAAGGGAAACTAAATGCTAAGATAAGCGTTCTTCCGCCAGACATAATTGAGCGGATAGAGCAACTGAAACAGCTCTTTATCAAAAAGAGGGGTGAAATTCAAGCAGAAGAAATTCCCCAAACAATGGTTACCGCAGCGTTTCCACCGTGCATCAAAGAATTATACAATACCATAAAGTCTGGTCGCAATCTCTCTCACATCGGTCGTTTCGCACTAACCTCGTTCTTGATAAATGTTGGTATGACTGTGGAAAACGTTGTTGACCTTTTTCGTTCATTTTCAGACTTCGACGAGAGAATGACCCGTTATCAAGTGGAACACATAGCTGGCGAAAAAGGAAGTCGAACAAAATACATTCCACCCCGATGCGACACTCTCCGCACTCACGGAGTCTGTGTCGGCACTGATGAGACCTGCAAAAGAATACGCCACCCTCTTGGCTTTTACAGAAGAAAACTAAGGAGCGTGAAAAAGACCGTTGTTGAGCCTCAAACGGATGAAAATCCTTCTGTTGCGAGCAATTAGGCGAAGAAAAAACAACACTTTTATTTGCTTATGAAGCATGTGGCGTGTAAGAAAAGTCTATGAGGGGCTTCGCTTGCTGAAGAGGATAAGCAAAGTCTTAAGAAACCTAGTAATCCCCATTTCTTTCGCTCTATCTATCTCCATGCTCTACATCCTCGACCCGAGCTTGTTTGAAGTGACTTGGAAAGGACGAGCACCACACCTAATCTTTCTGTGGCTCCTACTCCTAGAACTCGCACTGGCTTGGGAAAAACTACGCGAGAAACAGTCCCTTGCTTCCAGTTGGTCTAATAGAGTCATAATCGTCGTTATGGCAGCTGCTCCAATCGTTTATGTGGTAATAGTGTACTTTTTTGGAGTCAACTATAACATCATCAAGTTGGGCCAGTCCATTGGCATTCCGTTTGGACGACTACCGCCTGGAATCGATAGAGAATGGTTTCCTCAAGTTTCGTGGCCTCTCTCGCTTGAGTACATCTTTTTCACCGCCTTCTTTGCAGCTTCTCTTCTGGTAACGTATGGATGGTTTGGACCTAAACGATTTCCAATATCCCTGTTTTTCCTCGGAGCAACTGGGATCTTCTACTTGATTGACACATTCTATCCATATGGAACCTTCACCTTTCTTCAAGCCCTCGCCCCCGCTACAGCCTCTTCTACAGTTCAAATCCTGAACTGGATGGGCTACGAAGCGTATATATCTCGCTTCTATGAAGGCATGCCGGTCCTCTATGTCGCTGGTCTTCGGGGTCCATCTCCAGCGATAGCTTGGGGTTGTGCTGGCATACAGAGCCTTTTCATCTACACTTTCACGATTCTACTTTTCCTTAAAGATAGAGCGTTCTCCCTCACACGAAAAATAATTTATGTGACCATCGGAGGCATCGGCACCTTCATCATAAACGTTTTAAGGATAGTATCCTACTGCGTGATTGGAGTGAACACGGGACAGTTGGCCGCAGACATCTTTCACAAATATTATGGAGAACTGTATTTTATTGCTTGGATCATCGTGTACATTCTAGTTATTACTTATGGTGGTCAAGTTCTGACAAAAATGTCTGTATTGGTGTCTAAACTTAAAGAGCCATTAGTCTCTTACAGAAGAACAAATCAGTAATCATAATCATGTTAGAGACTTTGTCAGAGCCTGTAGTAGAGTCTTAGGGAGGGATAGAAGGAAACTGGGCTCCGCTTCACATGGAGACCAACAAATCGGACACTCTTCTTCCTTTATACTTTGCCGTAGTTTATTGGCTGTGTGAGAGTGCCAGATGTTATTGAAACTTGTCTGTCTCAGGTTGCCTAACTTTTTACCATATATTGAGCATGGGTACACAAAGCCAAACGGGTCTATGAAACAGGAACAAAACAGTGCAGCGCACGGAATCACCATCTTATCTGGCTTTCTCAAGAAATCCACTGCTGAGACTAGAAACATCTTCCCGAAAAGATGTCTGCCAACTTCCACGATACCTTTCGAAACTGGTCTAAGAATCCCAAATTTGGACACCATGAACCGTATGTCAGTGTTGGTCCCGTGAAACAATGAGCCTTTTTTAGAACTCTCATTATGGTATAAGTGACCAGTGTGCTCTATGGCAACAGAAATCAAATCGGTCTTCATTTCGATTCCTTCCTCATCTAATGCTTTCAAGAAATCTAAAAATCTTCCTGCATTGTGCCTTGAGATAGTGTAACTTATGTGTGGGGACAAATTTGGATGAGAACTCGAAATCTCACACAGATTTTTGTAGGTGGCAATCGCTCGGCTCCACGATTCCTTTTGACCTCTTACATATTCGTGCGTGGAAGGAGAACCATCTAAGCTCACCCCAACTGTTATGAAAGGAATATTCACATCTTCCAGTATTTCATTAACCTTTTTCTCTATGGTTCTTTCAGAAAATCCGTTCGTAGTAAGTTCTAAAATGTGAAGCGTTTTTGATTTTGAAGCCGCAAGATGAATTATGTCTACCAAGTCATTTTTGAGAAAGGGCTCGCCACCAGTTAACCCGAGCCACAATAAATCGTTGGAAACAGATTCGAAGAGAGGAATATACTCATCTGACAGCATCTCATCTCTTGCAAGGTCTGGAGATTCTTGGTATATCTTCCATATATTACATATCTTGCAGCGAAGGTTGCAATGGTACGTTACCGCAACATTTATCCTAAATGGATTTGGCACTTTGACCAAATTTTTGTGTGCAAGCTTGGCTTTTATCAAAGCCCTACATAGACTGAGGTAATTTGCTGCCTTCATGCGTTAACCCTGTCCGATTTTGCAGTTGTGTAGTGAAGGAGCATTGAGTAGAGGAGAATTGAATGCATCTAGATTCCTTTATACAGAGACTCCAATGAGAAAGAAGCTTGTTAATGCAAAACCAAGTCCTCAGCATTTTCCTTCTCAACGTATAATATTTGAATGTTGCTGATCGACACCTGACCGGACAATGATCCTGAAATGGGTCGGTCAAGACCGGGTTGCCATCGAAGAGTGTGCTCGAGTTGAAAGTGGAGTTTCTCTACCTCATCGAAATCTGGGCATCCAGCATGCCATTTTGGGAAGTAGTTGTCGGAAATAGGGACAACTACGTGTTTCTGTCCTTTAAAATCAAGAAATAATCCAAATCCCCTAAAATTTCCTTCCGAGTCGAAAAGGTCTATGTAAAGCGTGTTGTTATCCCTGTTTGCAGATACATAAAAGGATAAAGCTGCATTTGTCAAGTTCATCCACTCTGGGTTAATCGACTTCACCACAGTGATCCATCTTCCCTGAGAGACAAAATCGTAATTAATTGTAATATCGCCCTCAATGTCAACAGACTTGATTACTCCATCCCACAGATCCATCCGCTTGTATATAACGACTTCACACGGTGTTAACCCTGGATAAATGACATAATCCCTTTCCACGACATAAAAGGGATAGTATTTCGACAGAATATTTAACAATATCTTTGTAGAGTTCCAGTCGGGTGGCCGTGGACCGCCAATAACTACCACATACTTGACATCCTGATTCAGAAGCGCCTCTTCAACTTCTTTTACATCTTCAGATGTCACACCCTGAGGATTATATGTGAAGAAAAATGGCCTTGGCAATGGTGGAGGTCTTTCTGACAAATAATACATTAATGGACCGATCTTTGGCCAAAGAGACTCAAATACAAATATCTTTTCATTGGGCTCAGTCCTATTTTTTATGAAATCAGCTACTTTCATTGCGAGTTGTACGTCGTTTCTATGTGCATATGCTTGACCAGCAACGACGTTGGATCCCAAGCTTGAAATCACCGAAATTATTACGATAGCGCCAATCCATTCTTTACGAGTCGGCATAAGCCTTCTAAAACCTTTTCGACGAGTGGTCACACTCACTTTTCTCCAAGATTGGCAGAAAGACCTTAACCCTTCCCCAGCCATTATGCACAATGATGGTAAGATTTGGTAGTAATAATGAGGATACGCAGGTACAGGACCCAGTACAAAAAATAAGATGGGCAAAATAAACCATAAAACAAACAAGGATGTGTCTTCCAGTCTACTCATCAGATATCTCTTCACCGTAATTGCTGCAAACACGAAAAGAGGCATTATCGTTAAGAATACACCTACTAACCACTCTCTCTTAAACTCCTGAGTCCACGGCGTATACTTGTATAGGCCCGGTAAAGGTTCCATCAAAACCCAGTGGATCATGTCGTTGAATCCTGAGGCTTTTATGAAATAGAGGATTGTCGGCAGAAAGACTACAGAGCCTCCTAACAGGATTAAAGAAAGGCGTCTTAATGTCTGTTTTAGCGTCTCAGATGCATGAAACGGTTTATGCCGAGAAAATCTGGTTAGAAACCATATTGCTGCAGTAGCAAACAGGAGAATGCTTGTTTGTCTTATCAGTACCGAGAGAGCAATGAATACACCGGCAATAATCGTGTATGACGCTTCTCGTTCCTTCAAGAAGAAAGCAATTATCAAAAAATAAATCGCTATACTTTCCATAAATGAACTGTAAATGTTCGTTGGACTATGATATCCCCAAAGTGAGGAAGAAGAAAATAGAACGAAAAGATAGGCAGAAATTACGCCCGTTCTCATCCCGTAAACTTTCCTAGCAATCAAAAATACAAAAACTCCAGTAGCTCCCGAGACTGCAGCGAAGATCAGGCGCAGAACAATCACGTTAGATCCAAAAAGCAAGCTGATCAGCACGTTGATGTAGTAAATCAAAGGTGGCTTGCTATCACCTATGTCCCTATATAAAATCGCACCTCTTGAAATAATCATGCCTATAGTCGCGTAATTTCCCTCATCCAAGTCTACGGGACCATACATGTAGGGCAACCGCAGAAGAATCGCTAAAACAATACACGATACTGTGATCCGTAACTCAGTGGCTCGCCAGATCTTATGATTCATGATTTCTCATAGACCTCCAACGTTCTTCTCGCGGTTTTTTCCCAACTGTAATCCCTTATAATTGCTCTTCTCGCGTTTTCTCCCAGGTAATTTGCAAAACTCTTGTCTTTTAGAAGACGAACTACGGCATATTCAATCTCGTGTATGTTGCTCGGTTTCACTAGTAAACCAGAGAAACCATGTTTAATGACCTCTGGTATCGCTTGAACTGCGGAGGCGACGACCGGTTTGCCAGCAGCCATCGCCTCAAGCAACACGAGAGGACACCCCTCAAACACGCTGGGGACAACCACCACATCAGCAAAGGCGAAAAGTCTGCGTATTTTTTCGTCGCTAACATAACCTAAAAACGTTACAGAGTTTTGCAGGTCATGTCTTCGTGACAAATCTTTTAAGTGGTGTTCGAGTGGGCCTACCCCGACGATAACTAATCGGGCTTTAGGAAAGTGTTTTGTGATACCTGGCATTGCCTGCAACAGATAATGAACCCCTTTCCTTGGTGCTAAGCGTCCCACATACAAAATTACCGGATAACTCGGCTTAGATCCTCCCTTCAGAGAGATATCTTCAAGGAAACTGTTGTCAACGGCTGAGGGAATTGTTATTATTTTGTCGAGAGGGATTTTATAAATCAATGATGCACGTTTTCTGTTATACTCAGAAACTGAGATGTTGAAGTCCATCTGATTGTAGGCAAGTCTTCCGTAAACCATTATGATTGGAGGAGGAGCAGACAAAATCGTGTACAGTCCACTCATGTAAAAACCACGTCTCCAATAGTCGTAAGCGGTTTCCACCTGCTCGTCAAATCCCACAGTGTGGATTGTTCCGACACATTTCGACTCAAGTCCCAGCATCTTTGCGAAAGCCACTGCTCCAGCGCTACTTCCCTGCCCGTGAACAACATCAAATTTTTTTGGTTTCGAAAGCGTCAAGATCTCCTTTGCCATTTTCCTCAGAAATAATTGAAGTCTCAAGGCTCTTCCTGCTTTAAGATGGTCGGGAAAACAATGGAAAACCACTCCGTCATGGGATACCACCCTCCTAACTTTCAGATTTTTGGATAAGCCTAGAACATGAACCTCACAACCAAGCCTAGCTAGATTTAATGAGAGAAAATATGTGTGTACGGCTACTCCATCGCCTCTATAGTAGCAGGGGTTATCTATGGTAGCCATGCAGACACGCATAGGAGAAGCAACCCTTATCGGTAGCACTTCTAACCGTTACTCACATAAACTTTCTGTCAACAATTAGTACTTTTCTGTGAACAGACGCTAGCAAAAATCTCTTCGTGTTTCCTTACATAATACTCTGCAGGGTACATACTGACATAATTGTGTGCCGCCCTTCTCGATCTATCAGCAAGGTTTAGCCACAAGTCCCTTTTGCTTGAAAGTATTCTTATCTTTTCAGCAAGGGAGTGGTGTGATCCTGGCTTGAATAGACATCCATGCAGTCGCGACACGTTCTCTCGTACTCCCATTAGGTCAGACGCCACTGGTACACACCCATATAACGCTCCTTCGATTAAGACAAGTCCGTAGGCTTCGGTGGTGTTCACGGAAGGCAGACATATTACATGCGCTTGTGTGTACAACTTTTCTAGTGTATCATCGTTTACTTTACCCAAAAACTTGACATTTACCAAACCCTCTGCCATTCGCATAAACTTCGGTTTGAAATATCCATCTCCAACAAGAACAAAATCAATGTTGAAAAGCACGGAGGCAGCCTTAAGGAGCACATCGATACCCTTGAAAGGTCGAAATTGACCAACAAAAAGGACTGTAAAGGAACTTGGTTTTTGTTCGATGTCAAATTTTTTGGGGCGTTTGAAAGAACATGGCATAGAGACCACTTTGACATTAGCTCCGATGAACAATTTTTTGTAGTCATTTGAATGGACTATAATTGTTTGAGCTTTTTTTGCTAAGAACCTATGAAACCGTGTGTAAAGCTTTGAAATTTCCCCTGAAATCCAACATACCTCAGCGTGATGTGTGTAGACGATTGGACGTTTACATTGAGTCAGCAACGTTAAGTCAGACAAAAGGGGGGTTGGTCCATGTAGGTGGATTAGATCATAAGCGTTACTATACTGGTAAAAGGGTATACTCGAAAACTTTAGTTCTTTAACCCTAAACTTTGGGTGAAGTAAAGTCACCTGATGCCCTGACTTTTCCAGTCCATCCTTTAACAAACCCACAAGACGACTAACCCCACTCTGGTAGGGGGGAGCATCTGGGGAGATCATCAAAATGTTCAAGGCGCCGTACAATCCCGAACGTTTATTTGGCTAATTCTTTCCAGAGCTTAAGTAACCCTATTAGTTGGAAAAGGATTATGCTTACGAGTTTGTCGGGGTTATACAAGCGAGTGGCGCCGTTCATTCTTCTTCTGTGGTTAACCGAAACCTCTGATACATTGAACCCCTTTTTGTAAGCTCTGACCGTAAACTCTGTCCAGAAACTGTACTTCATATACTTACACTCGTCTGCTATCTCCTGAGCCACTTTGGTTTGCATCAACTTGAAAGGCGCTGTCATGTCGTAGAACAGCGGTAGTCTGAAAAGGGCTGTAGTCATCCAGCGAAACACGGCCGACATCAGCCTTCTGTGAGGTCCATCGGCTCTTTCAACTCGATATCCGCTTATCACAGGGTTCTTTCCCTTCAATTCGTAGAGTTTCCAGAAGTCCTTAGCCATATGCTGGCCATCAGAGTCAACAAAGAACACGAAATCTGAGTCAATAATGTTTAAACCGTCCTTCACAGCCTTCATGTATCCTTTCCTTTTCTCTCCGAAAATGAGTTTCATGGGAATTTGTTTGCTGAGCTCTAGAAGGGCCTGTTTGGTGCCGTCGGTGCTGCCGTCCTCACACACAACGATCTCCACAGGTATCTTCGTACCTATTTCCTGATAAAATTCCAGTATCGTTTTCTGTATGGTTTCCCCTTCGTTATGTGCTGGAAGAAGAAGCGAAATTCTATCTTGGGGTAGTTGTTCTCTCCTTATCTCTAATCCTTCTGCGGTGTTGGTCACATGGGACACCTATATTTTCGCAGTTTTTCATCAATTATTTTCTGTAATTATGACTGGATTTCTCTCAGCACTCGTGCACGGCAATGTCGAAGTCTGTGCACGCATGAGTTTTTATGTTTTATAGCTGATAAAATATAAAAGGTTCGATTATTGGGTGCTTGGTTCATGTTACTTCGTGAAAATGACTTAACTAGCTTTGGATGGAAGAATAAGGATGGGATCCTCCTTGTCTTTTGTGCGTAACAAGTTTGCGGAGTATTACCAAAGACACTCTTCTTTTATCCAGCCTCCCAGTTCGATTGAAAGGCGAGAGTTTGGGTTTCTTGTGTTCAAAGAGAGATTTATGCTGAGACATAGAGGCTTCAAAAATGTGGATGCGCTGAGATCTTTTTTGAAAACAACCGTTCCTTCAGACGTCTATTACTCGAGCGCTTATTACGAAAGACCTGAGGAGAAGATGGAGGAGAAAGGTTGGTTAGGTGCAGATTTGATTTTTGACATTGATGCCGATCACATTCCAACTCCCTGCGCTAAGATGCATGATTCTTGGGTTTGTAATAACTGTGGCACAACCGACAAAGGACCACCGCCTGAAAAGTGTCCCAAATGTGGGGAGCAGAAGTTTGACGAAAAAACGTGGCCGTGCGAAGTCTGTCTAGAGACCGCAAAGGCAGAAACAATGAAACTCATCGACATATTATTGAAAGATTTCGGTTTTTCTTCAGAGGAGATGCGGGTAAGTTTTTCTGGGCATCGAGGTTATCACCTTCACATAGAAAGCGAAGAAATTCGGGGAATGGATCAGATGGCTCGCAAGGAAATAGTGGACTATGTTGTGGGGATAGGATTGGAGGCAACGCTTCATGGTTTAGAGGAGACCAGCTTAGGGGGGAGGTCTCGAATCTTGGTTGGTCCCAGCTTGGATGAAAGTGGATGGAGAGGAAGAATCGCCAGAGGAACCTACGAATTCCTTCTGACAGCCACTCCAGAAGATTTAAGCAGGATAGGTTTGAAGAAGCATGTTATCAAAACCTTACTCGATCAGAGGGAATCCATTTTGGAGAGTTGGAAAGAAAGGGGTCCTTGGGGGAAACTGAAAAATATAGGCGTTGAGAGTTGGAAAAGAATAGCTCTGCACGGTGCACAGAGACAAGCGGCAAAGATTGACACAGTTGTCACCACGGACATTCATCGCTTAATAAGACTAGACAACTCCTTGCATGGTAAGACTGGGTTCAAGAAAGTTGAGTTTCCCATAAAGGGTATTGAGGATTTTGATCCCTTCAAGAGTGGTGTCGCCTTCAAGGAAGGGTCGGTTACAGTTTTCGTGTCAAACTCTCCAAAGTTCAGACTGGGAGATCAGACTTACGAACCCTTTAAAGAACAGAGGGTTGAGCTGCCCACAGCAGCAGCCTTACTACTCGTGTGTAAAGGAGCAGCAACAGTGGTTGAATGACATGTATGATGAACTCTATGAGGCATGGAAAAAAGAGAAAGAAAACATGGAGCTCCAGCCACTTCCCAAGGACTTTTACTCCAAGCTCGCAGACTATGTGAAGTCCTTGAGAGAAGAACGCCGGATGCTAGACAGAAAAACATTGAAGGCGAGGCTGATGCATCACGAGTTTGAAAACGTGAAAAAATTGGTGAAAGAGCTCGTAAGACTTCGATATGAAAAAACTTTGAAAGAGACTGTTGCTGGAAAAGTCGTGCCGGGAGATGTTTTGACTAAGGAGGAGGAGAGATTGCATAAAGCCGTTTTGCCTTTAGCAGAGTCCCATAAGGCTTTCTTGAAAGGTGTTCTTAGTGGTCGTTCGACACCTGTAGAAAGGGAGGAAAAGCCAAAATGGGTGCTACTTCGTTTTCTTCAAGAGATTCCAGCCATAATCGGGTCTGATATGCGAACTTATGGTCCCTTTAAAGCAGAAGACATAGCGACGTTGCCGATAGAAAATGCGAGGGTGCTCGTGGAGAAAGGCATAGCAGTCGAAGTAGAAGCAAAAGCATGAAAGCCTTTGGGTGAGTTCATTGAAAATTCTCGTAGTAGACCCCATCGTGAAAAGCGAATCTACAAAGGGCATTGATAAAATCTATTCGACGCTAAGGGTTGAAGGTGTTTCGTTAAGTTTTGAGAGCCTCAAACAAGGTCCACTCTTCATCGAAACCGAAGAAAACGAAAAGTCAGCCACACCCGATCTTTTAAGGGTGATAAAAGAAGGCGAAGAGAAGGGTTACGACGGCATAATCATCAATTGCTTTGGGAATCCCGGCCTGGAAGAGGCGAGAAAGCTTGTTGCGGTTCCGGTGATAGGAGCTGGAGAAGCCTCCTTCTTGAAGGTAAAAGAAATGGAACGAAGATTTTCTGTCTTGACCACGGTTGAGGAAGCGGTTAGAAGAGTGAAAAGGAACGCTCGTAAATTTGATGTGGAAAGTTTTCTTGTGTCTGTTAGACCTTTGGGGATGCATGTGCTTGAACTGAGCCAGAAGGAGCGACTGAGAAAGGCGTTAGTTGTTGAGGGAGGAAGGGCGGTTCAAGCGGATCACGCTGAGGTTGTCGTGTTGGGTTGCACTGGAATGGCTGGTAACGCAGAATGGCTCTCCAAGAAACTCGGTGTCCCAGTTATTGATCCCGCCAAAGCAGCCCTTGAAATGACCATAGAGATGCTAACTTAGCTACTAGATGCGTTTCCCTTTCCATATGCTTGAAAAGATGCAGTTTTATGAACAAGACTATGTCAAACATTTAAAGATATCATTAAAAGGGTAGTATTTAAAAGTCAAAAACTATAAAGCTTTGGTAATATGTAAAGAGGTTAGACTAATGCCCTCTGGAACGGATTTTGAAGTTTATATTTATCCGACGGTCAGACAGCGCTATCCATCAAATGCAGGCTATAAGATTTTTGAGCAATACTTTGTTCAGGGGGTTGGCGTATTAGATTTTTATGTTGTTAGAGAGCGAGAAAGAATTGTTATAGATGCTAAAGACAAGGAAACACTAGCGAAATCCGATATCGCCCAAGTCGATCATTATGCTAGAGAGTTGAGGGCAACGCAGAGGATAATATATATCGCCAATGATACTTGCGTGCCTGATAGTGTGAAAGAAGAAGCCGATCGCCTAGCTATCCAAATAATAAGGACACAATACAGGACTTAAGGTTTGAATAGTAGTTGTAGCCTTGTGTTCATGGTTTTTCTTATAATCGAATACCATCGGTTTCTTCCCAGTTCTAGGTCTATGCAGTTTTCTCTTCGTAAGTCTCCCATGACTTTGTTTCTTTCACTCATTGTGCCGTGTAGCCTTTCTACCATGTTGTTGTTTGATTTGTTTCTGATGTTTGGAACTCTGATATGTCTGTTCCGTTAGCCTCGATATTGCGTCTAGCTAAGATGTTTGAAAATCCAAAATAGCAAGTTGAACCTTGTAGACAAGCAATCTTGAAAACCTATTTTTTTACAGTGCTTTTTTGTGATCGTTTAATAAAACCTGTTCCAATTATTTCGCCGAGCAAGATAACTGTTAGACCAACTCCAAACCCGAGAATAATCATGAGAGCGGAAAAATGGTTTAAAGAATGGGCATATCCTCCTAATGAACAAGTCAGAATGAGCGTTAAACTATAGAAAAGCCCGACAAAGTAAAGCAACATGCTTGAAAGCCCAAAAATCAAAATCCTTACTCTACTATGTGTTTTTGCCGAATAGTTTTGGGGAGTTTTAAACCCTATTGCTAAAATAGCAGCTTGAAAAGATGTAAAGATCGAGAAAGCGGTTATGAAGTTTCTTAGCGCTTCCTCTTGACTACTTCTCCCGGGTATAAACTCTACTTCTACGGTAGCCCATCCATCACCTCCGAAACGAAACCTACATGCAGACAGATAAGAAGTAACAAAAATTGATCCAATGATAATTCCTAATCCTGTGACATAAAAAGGTAATTTGGAATTCATTTAGGGCACCCCACATACCGTCTGTGAGCAACTTTATATTTTTTATTCATAAGAATATGCGTCATTGCAGAAAGGCTTACGGTTTGCTCGACGACGCCCTAATCCTCTCCTTAAGGTTAAGGTTTGTCGGCAAGCCGTTTCCTGCAAAAATGAATGTTAAGGGTATTTAACTGCAAGGACAAATCTTTAATTGAATAAAATTAAAACTATGGGATTGGAGGTTATGAATTGGGAAAAGAAGCCAAAAAGGGAGTGAACAAACTCAAAATAGGCTTGGTCGTAAGTGCCATTGTGATAGTCGTTTTGGCTGGATTAAACATCTGGTTCTACATGAACAAGACGTCTTTGGAATTGCAGTTGAAAGAAAGATGGGATAGTTATGGAAGTGAACTGTGGTGGCACAGTTACTATCAGAACTTATCAGACCAGATTTTATCAGAAAAAAATGCTCTCCAAACTGCCTATGATGATTACATGGCAACACATAGCCATACCAATTCTGAATACGATACACTCCAGTCGACTTACAACAATTATGTGGCTACTCACAGCCATACTGATACTGAATACAATGAACTAATAGCAATCGCAAATCTTCAAAAAAGCCAACTCATTGTAGACGATGAGACCATACCTCAAGGTGCCGGGGCTCGAACATTAGTAGAAACCTTCACCGCAACATATTCAGGATATGTCACAGTATCTATAACATCGAGCACAACTAACGCATATATAGATGTGGAATTTTACTTCAAAGATCAGTTCTTCAAATTCACGAAAACGCTTGGAACTTCAGGAAGTGCAAGGTTTTGCGTATTGCCTACAACGGTTTATATCTATGTCGGAAACTCAAACTGGTTCGACCCTGCAACGCATATAGTTTCTGCTACATATTGGTATTAACCCTTCTTCTTTTTTTTCACATTGTCGCTGACCTTAGAACCCATTTCGCTTTTAGGTCTTCTTTTTTATGGTTAAACGATACATGAGACCACGTTAAGAGCGAATCCATAAACCAAATTCAGGCTTTGGTTAACTAAAATTTCTCAATGTGTTATCAACGTAGAGACTAGATGATGAAGATGAAGAAGCAAATTTTTTCTCGCCTCCTCCCTCCAGACGACCCTATACCCGTCTCTCTGTCTCTCCCCCTCTATACTAGAGGTTCTCACACACGCACACACTAACGAATCCTCACCTATCCATTGTTATACGTAGATTTGTTCTGATTCGACTTGTTTTTTTGCCGTAAACATCAGATATTCAAGGCTTGTTGGGCAGCATGAAATCTCAGTTCCACATTTTTCACACTTTATTTTAATCAATATGGGCGTCACACTTTCAGTGGTATAGCTTAATCCTAGAAAGGCTAGGTCATCATAAGCGACCTCAATCATTCTCGTTTTTCCTAATTCGAATTTTCCAGTCTTCAAAAATCTAAGGTAAGTGATTTTTTGGGGACATCCACAACTTTTACATTCCACTGTGTGTGGGGTAGCGAGTAAGGGATTACGATCAAAAACTCCTTCCCTGACCTTGTGTACTATCTTAGCTTTAAGCTCACGCTGAGAAGTGTCTTGACCCTGACGTGGGTTGAATCGCTTCTTCATTCCACATAATCTTAATGTTTTGCACAAATATTGATTTTGCTATGAAACCCAAAGTCTAGTTGACACTCGTGAGCATAATGAAGGAAACCTCATAGAAGAAGCGTTTAAATATTAATTAAGCGGGCTGTTCTATACAAAAGTTGTTTAGAGGGTCACGATGAAAGCTCCGAAGGAAATCACAACGTACTGTCCAAAATGCAAGAGTCATCAGGCTCACACAGTTGCTTTGTACAAGGCTGGCAAAAGAAGAGCCCTAGCAAAGGGAGAGCGCAGCCATAGATTGCGTGAAATGAAGGGCTATGGAGGACAAAAGTACGCTCGCCAACGAAAATTCGCTAAGACCACTAAGAAGCAAACTCTAAAACTAAAGTGCAAAGTCTGTGGTTACACACGACACCGAGAAGGGATGCGCCTAGCAAAACTAACCCTAGATTAGGAGAGAAACCACATGAGCGATTGGGAGAAACTCATACCAAAACCCAAAAGCAAATACCTGAGAGTGAAGTGCCCAGACTGTGGAAACGAACAAGTCGTCTTCGACCACCCCACAATCGTGGTGCACTGCAACATCTGCGGCGCAACCCTCGCCGAACCCACCGGAGGAAAGGCGTCAATTAAAGGAGAAATCGTCGCTATACTCGATTAGCGGATGAGGGAGAAATGGAATTTAGAAAGGCTGGATGGCCAGAAGTAGGCGACCTCGTAATCGCCACAATCAAAGAAATAACAGATTACGGGGCATACGTCACCCTAGATGAGTACGGGAAAGAAGGCCTATTACACGTTTCTGAAGTCTCCTCGTCGTGGGTGAGAAACATTCGCAGTTTCATACGTGAAGGACAAAAACTAGTACTAAAGGTCTTGCGAGTCAACGTAGAAAAAGAACACGTAGACCTATCATTAAGGCGAGTCACAAGAAGCGAGAGGAAAGAAAAGGTTCTTTCTTGGAAAAAAGAGAGGAAGGCTGACACCTTACTACGAACCGCCTCTGAAAAACTGAAAATGTCCCCAGAAGAATTCTACAAAAAAATAGAGCCAGTGCTAGCAAGAGGATTTGAGGAGACATATGAAGAACTTGAAAGAGCTGCAAGAGAAGGAGCTGGGGGGCTAATAAAGGCTGGCATACCCGAAGACATAGCCACCGTCCTCGAGGAAGTCGCAAAAGAAAAAATCAAACTTCGTATGGTAAGGATTAAAGGAATCCTAAGCCTCCAGTGCACAAAATCAAACGGGGTCATCGCCATCCGAGAAGCCTTGATAAGCGCCCAAAAAAATCAACCCCAAAACGCCAAGATTCAGGTTTATGTGGTTGCGCCGCCCAAATACCGCATAGTGGTCTCAGCAGAAGACTACAAAGAAGCGGAGAAAATTCTGGAGAAAGCAACAAATACCGTTGTCAAAAGCATAACTGAAGCTGGGGGGCAGGGCACTTTCGTAAGGGAGAAGTAAGGGAAAATAATGGTCTGGCTACTCAGAAAATGCGAGAAATGCAGAAAATACACTTTAAGGCAGGATAAGTGCCCGTATTGTGGAGGAAAAGTGCACATACCTCATCCAGCCAAGTTCTCACCCAACGACAAATACGCAAAGTATAGGCAGGCGATAAGGAGTTTCAGATTGAGATGAAGACGACTGTGATAGAGGAAATAGCAAAGGTTAAGCTGAAAGACCCGGTGCTGATTGAGGGTCTTCCGGGGCTTGGTATGGTTGGAAGAATAGCCACACGATATTTAGCCAAGCAGTTGAACACAAAACCCTTTGCCAAGTTGTATTCACCTCATTTTCCGTACTATGTTCTTGTAAACGAGAAGGGAAGCGTACGACTCCTCCACTGTGTTTTTTCCTTCTGGCAGAACAGAACAGGCAAGCACGACCTAATCTTTCTAACGGGAGATAGCCAAGCCCAAACAATTGAGGGTCAATATGAAATCGCCGACGCCATACTTGATTTCACCGAGAAACACGGAGTAAAAACAATCATAACGATTGGAGGCTACCGAAAAGAAGCCGAAGAGAAACCGAGAGTTGTGGCGGTATCCAACGATTCAGCACTCTTGAGCAAAGCTTTGAAGGCAGAGGCTATAACCAGTCCCTCCGGAAACCCAATCGTCGGAACCGCAGGGCTTCTCTTAGGATTGGCAAAGTTTAGGAAGATAAGTGCCCTCTGCCTTCTAGGAGAAACCCGAGGCTACCTCCCAGACCCAAAATCGGCAAAAAGTGTGCTCACCATTTTGCAAAGCGTCTTAGAAATTAAAGTCGATTTGAGAGACATGGACAAGGAGATAGAAAGGGCGAAGAAAATTCTTGAGAGAATGAAAAGAATCGCAAAGGAACGAGAAACCCACGCTCTGAAAACACGCAAGATTGAAGAGGAAAAAATCACCTACATTTCCTAAATGACTTACTATTCTTCTAATTTGTTAATGTATTCCGCATACTTCTGTGCATTCATGAGACTTCCGAGTTCGCTGTCAAGATTAACAGGTTTGACTTTTGCAATCCAACCCTCAGTGTAAGGGCTCTTGTTGAGGAGTTCCGGGCATTCGACAAGGTTTTTGTTAATCTCAACAACCTTACCTGAGATTGGAGCGAAAATCTCGGAAACCGCCTTTATCGATTCCACTGTCCCCATTGTCTTCGTTTGTTTGACTTCTGCCCCGACTGATGGGAGTTCCATGTAAACGATTTCGTGAAGAGCTTTTTGGGCGTAGTCTGTTATCCCAACTATGACGTGGTCTCTTTTGACCACTACCCATTCATGTTCTTTGGAGTAATATAGTTCGTCTGGGATTTCGCATCCATGAGTTTTCATGGCATTTTCCTCTGGTAGCCATATTTTGTTGGGTCGTAGAAGGGAAACTTGACGATTTTTCCTTTCGCAAATGTATCCCTTATTTTTACGGTAACTTCTTCGCCTTCTTTTGAGTATTCTGTGGGAACGTATGCCACAGCTATCCCACACTTAAGGATGGGAGAGAGGGTTCCGCTGGTTACTGTCCCTATCTTCTTTTTGTCCTTCCAAACTTCACAGTGTGGGCGGGGAATGCCTTTTTCGAGCATAAGGATGCCGGCACGCCTCTGTTTTACTCCCTCTGTTTTCTGTTTTTCAAGTGAGTTTTTGCCTATGAAGTCTGCCTTTTGGAGTTTGACCACGAAACTCAACCCAGCTTCTAAGGGCGTAGTGGCTTCATCGATATCGTTGCCGTAAAGGCACATGCCAGCCTCCAGTCGCAAAGTGTCCCTTGCACCCAAACCGCAAGGTTCAATTCCGAATTCTTTGCCTGCCTCCAAAACTTTGTTCCACACATTTACGGCTTTTTCTGGGCTCGTTAGTGGGGTGTCCCAGACAAAGACTTCGAAGCCATCTTCTCCAGTGTAGCCAGTTCTTGAAACGAAGGTTGTGGTTCTGGCTAACTCTGTCCAGCCACATTTGAAGCGCTCTATTTTGCTGAGGTCTTTGCTGGATATTTTCTGCAATGTCTGCTCAGCCTTTGGACCCTGCACTGCAAACATGGCGACGTTGCTTGAAACATCCTTTACATCGACGTTAAAAGAGTGGGAGTGTTTCACTATCCAGTCGAAGTCTTTGTCTCTGTTGCTTGCGTTATAAACTATTAGAAACCTTTCCTTTTCCAGCCTTGACAGAACAAAGTCGTCTTTTATTCCGCCTTGTGGGTTGCACATTGTTGAGTAATGAGCGGAGAGAGGGGTTAACGCAGAAACATCGTTCGTTGTTATGTAATTTAGCAAAGTCTCGGCTTCAGGACCAGAAATGAGGGTTCGTCCCATGTGAGAGACGTCAAAAATCCCAACACCGTTTCGCACCGCAAGATGTTCTGGAATTATTCCCTTATACCACATCGGTATTTCAAACCCAGCAAAAACCTCCATCCGCCCTTTCTCAGCGTGAAACTTGTGGAGATGAGTTTTTTGTGGTTGGTTTTTCAATGAATTTGCCTCCAATAATGCACGCGATCTTTCAATGTGTCGACTCCTCAGCGGGTTTAACTTCCACTTTGGTTGGAATAAAAGATAATTTTTTCCCGCACTTCGGACACTTGCCATCGTGTTGCTGAATGATTTCATCAGGAGGTCTTAGTTCACCACCCTCATAGAGCACGAAACCACATTCGTGGCAGACAACTCGCTGAGGCACAATATCACGATCCTATTAAACGCCAAATTACAAAAGTCGCAAACTATTTATAACTTCCGTATATGCTTGAAAGAAGGAACGATGCGGATGGAAAAATACACTCTAATTGTCACAGAGAAGCCCGATGCAGCACAACGAATAGCAAAGGCACTTGATCTGGAAGGCAAGCCTCAAAAGATTGAGGAAAACGGCGTGCCCTATTTTATTGCCCAACGAAACAAAAAGCTCGTAGTTGTTCCAGCCCTCGGACATTTATACACTGTGATTCAAGAAAGAGGAGGAAGAAACTACTATCCAGTTTTCAACTTTAAGTGGGCACCAAGACATTTGGCTGAGAGAGGCGCGAAACAAGTTCGCGTCTGGATTGAGACGTTTTCAAAGTTGGCAAAAGACGCAGACGAGTTCATCGCCGCGTGCGACTACGACTTGGAGGGAAGCCTCATTGGATATTGTATACTAAAGTATGCCTGTGGAGATAAACACAGCGGGGCCAAGAGAATGAAGTTTTCCACGTTAATGAAGAGCGAGTTGGAAAAAGCTTACGACGAACCTCTCCTCCATCTTGACTTTGGTTTAATAGAGGCTGGAAAGACCAGGCATGAGATAGACTGGCTTTACGGCGTGAACTTCTCTCGGGCGTTGACCATAGCGGCGAAACGCTGGAGTGGAAGACACGAAACTCTAAGCACTGGACGAGTGCAGGGTCCAACACTGAGTTTTTTAGTCGGAAGAGAGAAAGAGATCGGATGTTTTGTTCCAACTCCCTACTGGGAGATAAAGGCAGAAATCGAGATAAAGGGTTCCAGTTATGAAGTTGATTATGAAAGAAAAGTTATTGGGAAAAGAGCAGAAGCAGACGCCATCGTTGAAAAGTGCAAGGGAAAACCAGGCCAGATAGAACAAATCGAAGTCAAGAAGTCTCGGCAGAACCCTCCAATTCCTTTTGACATTGGCGCACTACAAACCGAAGCGTACGGTCTTTTTGGATACACGCCGAGACGAACCATGGACATCGCAGAACGACTATACCTGCAAGCTTTGATCTCTTACCCAAGAACCAGCAGCCAAAAACTTCCCCCAATAATCAACTATAAAGCGATACTCAAAGCACTAAGCCAAAAACCACCCTACAAAAATCTAGCATCACATCTCTTAGAGAAAGAAGAACTGAGACCAGTAGAAGGAAAAAAGGAAGACCCAGCCCACCCTGCAATATATCCAACAGGTAACTTGCCAGAAACCGAGTTGAGCGATCCAGAAAAGAAAATCTGGGACCTGATTGTTAGACGTTTTATGGCGGTTTTCGGAGAACCAGCGCTCAAGCAAAGCATGAGAGTTTGCATACTCGTTAACGGTTACCACTTCTATCTTCGTGGAAGACAGATTTTGAAGGAAGGATGGATGCAATTCTATAAACCATACGTAAGGGCTGAAGAAGTGCAACTGCCTCTCCTAAAGGAAGGAGAAAAAGTTCAATTAAACAAAATAGCCCGTGAAGACAAATTCACTAGCCCTCCACCGCGCTATAATCCAAGCAGTCTCCTCAAAAAAATGGAAGAAGAAGGGATTGGAACGAAGGCTACAAGAGCCGACATCATCGACACCCTATACAACAGAAAATACATCACAGAAGAAAGAATCGCAGTCACTGATTTAGGGTTCGACGTCACCGAGGTCCTCTCTGAACACTGTCCAGGGGTCATTTCCGTAGACTTCACTAAGGAACTGGAGGAAAAAATGGAGCAGATTCAAAACAACAGTGGAAAAAGAGAGGATGTTGTCGTTGGAGCAATCGAGCGTTTAAAGCCACTTCTGGAAGAGTTTAAGGAGAGAGAAGAAAAAATAGGTGAAGGGCTGAGCCAAGCTATCAAAAGAGCACGGATGCAGGAGCGAATAGTCGGTAATTGCCCAAGTTGTGGAAGTGGCAAACTAATGATTTTATATTCCCGCAAAACTAGAAAGCGCTTCATTGGGTGCACCAACTACTTCAAAAGTCTGTGTAAAACCTCATTTCCCCTTCCCCAAAAAGGAACAGTTAAGCCTATGGGAAAGAATTGTCGAGCCTGCGAGTGGCCACTCTTACTTGTGCGAATTAAAGGCGGAAGACCTTGGATGCTGTGTTTCAATCCCAGTTGTCCATTAAAGGAAGAGAGGAGGAAACGCCGTGAAGTGCAAGATATGCAGCAAAGAAGCGATAAGTGAGTATTGTGAATTACACGAGAAGGCGCATGAGAGTTTAGTTAAAACATATGACGATTGGAAAAACGCGTTAGAGATTTCTTGGAAGGAATATTTAAATGGGGTTGTGAAAAATCAGTATTCTGGAGTATGGGCTAAAGAAGTGGCACAGTATCTATTAGAAAAAGGAGATGAAAGCGGTGACAAGACGAGTTAAGAGAAACTTGGCATCTCTCTCTTACATGTTACAGAGGGCTTATTGGAAAATAGTAACCGCTAAGCCATCTCTTCTGGTTTTTGCGGTAGTGGTAATTGCGGCTTCCATTTTTCTTTTAGGAGGCGGCGTCTACGACCTCTTAGAAAAGCCTTTTTTTGCGATTTTCATCCAAGGGAGGTTTATAGGCGTCTATCCCTACTCTTTGAACGAACAGCTTCTCGCAGAGAGCATCTTTGTTATGCTAATTTATGCTATAGGAACAAGTGGACTTTTGCTAACTTACCAGAGTACAAAATACGCTTATAGACCTCGTCAAGCTTTCATGTTCTTATTGATAGGAATAATCTTCATCATTATTGCCTATATAGCGGTTGAATACGCTTTCTTGGCAAGATGGAGACTAGGCTAAAACAACTGAAGAAGTTTAGGTAATGAGGAGTTTTCCATCCTTCATTATTAAGTGGTCATCTACTTTCACAGTGGGTCGCAAAAGAATTCCATCCAGATGAGTTTTGCTCTTGGTGTACCCCCCCTTGTATGATGTGTTGTCGCCGAGGGCGATGTGGATTGTACCCAACACCTTCTCGTCTTCGAGCACAGCCCCTGTAATGCGTGCTTTTGGGTTTGTTCCGATGCCAAGTTCTCCTATGTTGTAGGCGTTTTTGTCCGCAGACTTTAGTAGGTTCTCGAACTGGGTTGCGTCTGGTCCCTTTAATTTTCGAGCCCATCCATTCTCCACGGTTATTTGAAGGGGGTGTCTCACGATGTTACTCATGCTGTCGATTACTAGCAAGCCTTGGGTCGTTCCTTCCACTGGAGCCAAGCACGCCTCTCCTGCTGGCAGGTTTCCCCAGTCGCCAGGCTTATGATAAAGTCCATTGTCCACAAGTGGTGGTCGTCCTTCAATGCCCATAGATAAGTTTGTTCCAGAAGGAGTGGTGATTTTGACGTTTTTTCCCTTTTCCAGAACCTTGGCGACTTTCTTGGTTAGTTCCGCTACTTTCGTGTAGTCGGCTGTTAAGCCTCCTATGCTCATCATATCCATTGTTATGCCTGGCATACTGGCGATTCTAACTTCACGCTTTGTGGCGTTTCTTCGGGCATCGGTGTGTGAAAGCGATTTTGTAGTCGGCATTAAGGCAACATCAGTTGACAGCAAAGCCTCAGCGACTGGTTTTGGTGGCTCTTCGCCGCTTCTACTTAAGGGTTCCATGATAGTGATGACGGTTTTAGCTCCAATGGATGTGGCGGTGTAAGCGAAGGCTTCTGCAATTTCAAGTTTTCCAGTGTCTGTGACGATAAGAACGGTTTCTGTTGGCTTTATGTTCATGCATGTTTCGACTGCGATTCTTGCACCTTTCATGATGGGTAAACTGTTAAACATTCAATTCACCATGGCGTCTTTTTTACTCCTAAAAAGTATGCTGTGAAGTTTGTTAAAAGGTGTATGGGTGGCGTCACAATAATGATCAATAAAGCGGTTGTCAGGGAAGGTGGCGAAACAAAGAGTGAAAAGAAAAGTGCCCCAGCAACAAAGTCCAGCTGGTCTGCTATGGGAAATAGTGCACCTGGAGAAAGGTTCAATCGCCGTTTAACAAAAGATTCGAGCAAATCGCCCAATAATGCTCCCAGTGAAATGATGAATCCGAGCGATAGAGGATATTGAAAAGGGGGCGTTGAAAAGAATTCTCCAGCTACACTTTGAAGAACGCCGACCAAGGTTCCAATTAAGAGTCCAGCAAAAAAACCTCGGAAGGTTTTATGAGCGCCGAACAATGGTTTTCCATCCAAAAAGGTTCGTCCACTGTCAATGGGTCGACCTCCACCCAATATCACTGGAATCGCATTGGCGCAGTAGGCTGGGAATATGAAAAACAGAGCATAAGCAACGTCAATGACTGTGATTGACATGTCTCTTTCTCTCATCCATCTCAATTTGATAAGATAAAGTTAATGGCTAACGTCTCGAACACCGGTTCCATCTATCATGAGGAAACTGCTTGGAGGATGTCTGAATTTAGGATGTTTTTCTAAAAGCACTTTAATCACTTGCATTTGCCCCGTGCGTTTGAATCGAAGAACAATGTCTGACCAGAATTTTAGGACTCGTGTCGCCACTGGTTCAACATTAATGTGTTCCTCCATAAGGATGCTACGAACCTGACTCGTGACAAGTACCGCTACCTTTTGTGTTTTGGCGATTTGAGCCAAGTATGCGAGTTGTGTGTTGAGTTGACGGTTCAGCGTAAATGCTTTTTCTGAGGGTTCTCCGAGTTCTGCACGATAGAGAGAAGTGATTGTGTCAACAACGACTAATCCCGCCTTTTCAGTCAAATACTTCTCGAGACGGTCGATTACACTTCTTTGTTCCTGAAAAGTTGTTGGTCTAAAAAGAACTATTAACGGAGAGACCCTCTCGGTGTCTCGATGAGCTATTTGCAGTAGTCGTCTCGAAGAAAATGTTCCATCTGCGTCTATGAAAACGGTTCGGCGGTCTGTTCTGGCACAGTTGACCGCGCACTGAATGGCAAATGATGTTTTCCCAGTTTCGGCTTCCCCATAAACTAACGAAATTCCTCCTCTGGGCAGTCCTCCTCCTAACAGTTTGTCAAGAGAGACGCACCCTGTTGAAATCGCACTTTCCAAGAACGACCCATCGTAAGTGAATAAGAGGTTGAATCCACTTTTATATGTCGCAATGTATTTAAGAGACTCGGAAAAGAATGATTAGGACTTCCAAAGGGAGGAACATGAAAGGGTTACGGTACCCCATACATGGACTTAACGTTTCTTTAACATCCCAAGTTAGACTTTTTGTCAACTGTGAAAGGCATGTTATATGAAGGCAAAAATCGCTGTGGCGACAGTCTCTGGAAGAGCATACTACATACTAGTAAACGAACTCAAAAAAAGAGGTATAACCTTTTTAAGTCTAAGACCTTGGGACTCCATTCCTTTTGATGTAAAAGTTGTTTTAACCACCGAAAAAGAGCAAGGCTCTGTAAAACATCCCAACATCGTTATTCTCAAAAATGAATCTGATTCCGTAGTGGTTGTCGACGAAGCAATCCGAATCGCTCAGGGAAAGAAAGACTACGACAAAATTGTTATCGGAGTCGACCCGGGTGAAAACTTTGGAGTTGCGTTTTTAGGTGATGGAAACGTTATCGAAACGTTTCTCTGTCCCAGTTTGGAAGAAACTCTAAAAATGATTTTAGAAAGCCTTGGGAGAATCAGGGCTTCAGCGAAGGTAGTAAGAGTAGGAAACGGTGCTCCCAACTATGCCAAGGAGTTGTTAAGTTTATTAGACGCATACTTACCTAAGGATGCTGCTATAGAGATAGTGAGTGAAGCCGGAACAAGCCATTTCGTAAATAACACCGTCCATCGAAGAGGATTAAGAGACATGATGTCCGCCAAAGTGATTGCAGGAAGACAAGGACAAGTCTACCCCAGGAGAAAAACTCGATGAAACACACAATTGGCAAGGGTAAAACCCTGCTTATAGATGGTCCAGCATCAGTCGAGCTCATCTCAGGAGAAGCCTATATCCTAGGTGCACCATTCAAGAAGGCAGACAAAATCGTGATAAGAGACGGCAAACGCGTACCCTTTGAAATAAAGAAAGATAGCACGTTTAATCTGATGGTTGCCGAAAACTCTTCCATAGAGGAAATTGATGGAAGCACCGTTCCTGCCTCTTGGGAAACCGCCTCAGAAGAGATAGTTTCGATGAGAAAGCCCAACACCGTCATGGTTATGGGCGACGTTGATTCAGGCAAAACAAGCTTTTGCGTCTACCTCGCAAATAAGACGTTGAAAAGGAAAATGAGAGTAGCCGTAATAGACGGCGATTTAGGGCAATCGGACATCGGACCACCATCAACTGTTGGGTTCTGTCACCTAAAAGCCCTCGTTAGAGACCTTTTTGAACTAGAGGCAGAGAACGCATACTTTTTTGGAATAACGAGTCCGAGTAGTGTGATAAGTAAGGTTGTAAGTAGGTTAACTAGCCTGAAGAACACCATGTTGGGAGCGAACGTTGATTTTTTGATCATAAACACTGATGGATGGGTTGAGGGAGAAGACGCAGTAAAATACAAGATTGAGCTGGCTAAGGGTGTCGCACCAGACGCGGTTGTTGGAATACAACGCGAAAGCGAGTTGACCTCCATTTTATCCGCCTTGAAAACTATGAAGACTGTTACAGTGGACTCCCCTTTGGTGGCACGAAAAAGAGACCGAGAGAAAAGGAAGATTCTGCGTCAGCTGAGTTATAAGAAGTATTTGAAAGGGGCGAAGGTTCAATCCTTTCCTTTAGGCTGGATAAGAGTTGAGGGTGCCCTTTTGTCGAGTGGCAAACCTCCCATTAGAGAACGAATTGAGAAGGTGGAAGAACTGTTGGGCACAAGCCCCCTTTACTATGAAGAAGCCCCTACCACGGCTTTGATTGTTTTGCGAAAGAATTGGTGGCCTGTTGAGGCGCAAGTTGAAGCGGTCGAGAAGGTTTTAGGGAAAAAGGCGATTGTGACAAGGGAGGGTGAGGAAGAAGGTTTGCTCGTTGGATTGGAGAACGATGAAGGCAAGTTTTTGGGCATTGGCATCATACGTGGCATTGACTACACAAGAAGAGTGATGAAAGTTTATACTCCAGTAGGTGAGGGCGTGTCAACTGTTTCTGTGGGTCAGGTTAAACTCGACGAAAAAGGGAGAGAGCTCGGAATAAGCGAGGTCTTCACGGATTCTTCGTCCCAGATCTAAACATGGTTTCAACAAGACTTTTGTTAATGGGGTCGCTTAAGCCGAAAAACGACATTAACTCCTTCGCTATTACTCCTGGCTTATCTGGTAAGATCTTCAGATTTTCCCTTATCCATATGGGGAGGTGTCGACAGCAGTAGGCTGTTGAAAAACGGTAGTCCATGAAAATGATGGCTCCACGGTCTTCTAGTGATCTTATGGGTCTTCCAGCTGCTTGTGAAGCCTTTCTTAGCGCAGGATAAACGTATCCGTATTCTCGACCGCGTCCTAGAAACTGGGTGTCGTAGTATTTGATTTGAGCCTCAACCTTTGGTGAAGGTTGTGCGTATGGAACGCCGACAATCACGACTGTTTCCATTTGCTTTCCTGGGTAGTCGGCTCCTTCCGAGGCTCTTCCTCCTTGAACCCCCAAAAGGACTGCGCCATCCTTTTCGGCGTATGATTTGAACTGCTTGATGAGTGAGTCGTTGTCTCGTGATGACATACCCTGTTTCTCGATGAAAAATCTCTTTTCTACCACATTTTTGAGTCCTGCGTCCAAGAGTCTCTGCAAGACTTCGTAGGAAGCGGCGAATACACCGACGTTCGTTTCGGGGCTGTATCTAATCGCTTCTACTATTCGTTTTGCCAACTTTTCATACATATGTTGGGTTCGTTGCTTCATTGCTGTTGTGACGCCGCAGCATACCAGTGGCAGGATGTGCTTTTTGGGAAATGGAGATGGAACCACTTTGGTGATGGTTGTTTGGGGTAGGCGGGTTATCTTGATGAAGGAGTCTAGAGGCTCCAAGGTTCCTGACATTGTTACGCTGCAGTTGACTGATGAGAAGACAGGTTCTGTTATCTTGGAGGGGTCGAGTGCCACGACTTCCAGGCGTGCAGAAGGCTGTCCCGTCTTTGCCACGTATTTGCTTAGAACGTGAGTGAACGAGACATCCTTAGCTGTTTCCAGCCACTTTGATAGAAACTCGCTGACTCTGTGGACATACGAGCGTGGATACTTGCCTTGTGTTAAATAACTGCGTTTGATGAGGTTTCCTGTGTCGTGAAGGTGTTCAAAGAATGTTAATGGTTCTTCGATGTCCATTTGTGTTCGGATGGTTTCGACTAAGAAATCTGGGGGAACCCATGCTTCTTTTTCTATTTTTGTTGCCATCTTTTCAATGTGTGTTCTAAACTGTGCGGTGAAGGTCGCTATGTCTCTGTGGTTGTGTTCTTTTGCTTCTCTTTCCGCCAATCTTAGGACGAAGAGGGAGAGGCTGTCGCTTTCTATCTCTAACGCTGTGTTGGGTAGGTTGTGTGCTTCGTCAACTATGAGGAGGATTCGGTTCAGAGGTTTTTCAAGATTCTTTAGGAAAACGCCTCGGATGGCTGGGTCGAAAATGTATAGGTAACTTGATGCAACAACGTCAACTTCCCCTACCAAGAGTTTGCTCAACTCGTAAGGACAAAACCCCTCGTCTCTACAGATTTCTTGAATTTCAGGAGCCGTGAAAGGCTTGGATGAAACGTGTAGTTGAAGGTCCGCATATCTGTCTGGGTTCGCGTTCATTTTTTCATAGTAGGGGCATTGTCCTCTCGCCTTCAATAATTCACAAATCTCCATAGTAGATCTTGCATCGGGAGCGTGGCGAACAATGAATGGGTGAAAGCACATGGCTTGTCTTCCACGGATAGAAATCCCAGAAACTGCCTGCTTGCTTGAGATGGCTCTGAGTTCTTCGATTACACGGTCGTGTTGGCGATGCGTTTTTGCCGTGTAAATTATCTTTAATCCTTTTTCTTTTGCTACTGGCAGACAAGCGGATAGGACCGCGATGGTTTTGCCCAGTCCGTTGCTTCCCTCAAGAACGACGTGCTTTCCATTTTTCACAGTCTCATAGACAGTTTTGGTGAAGGTGTCTTGGTGTGGTCTAATGCTTGGATAGGGAAAGTAACTTGCGACTTTTCTTGGAAGTTTTGGCATAAGGTTTCGGTCCTTTAATCATTGCTCTGTGTGTTTAGAAGGGCATAACTCGCTTACAGGACACTGGTTGCAGAGTGGCTTCTTTGCTTTGCAGTATTTTCGTCCAAGCGAGATGAGCAGTAGATGAACAGCCAAGTAGTCTTTTGGTTGATAAAGGGATTGAAGCGAGTTTCGAGTCTCTTCGTAACCGGCTTTTAGTGGGACCAATTCGAGTCTCTTTGAGACACGGTTTACATGGGTATCGACGGGAATTGTTGGCTTCTTGGCGCAAAAGAGGAGTGTTACGTCGGCTGTTTTTGGTCCAACTCCCGGGATTGTTAGAAGCGTTTGGCGTGCTTCTTCCAGTGGTGAAGTGTGAATGAAATTCAAGGAGCCATCAAATTTTTCCAGAATCACTTTGGAAATGCGCTTTATCACTTTAGACTTGTTTCTGTAAAGCCCCGCCACCCTAATTGCCTCTTCAATATCTTTCACGTCTGCTTTTGCTAAAGCATGTGGAGTTATCGAAAACTTGCGTGAAAGATTCTCGAATGCTCGGGCTGTGTTTCTGCTGGCTGTGGCTTGGGAGAGCACGGTTCTGATTAGTGTCTGGAAAGGAGTTGTCTGTGTGTCAGCCCATTTTGGAATGGCAAATTTGTCTTGAAGTATTATGTGAAGGATTCTGTTTGCCTTCACTCTGTTTGTGCTGTTGTGTAGCATATGGGTGTGACGCCTTTTTTTGAAAATACTAAATAGTGGTGTACAACGCTATAAATAAGCGTGGTAGGCTACAGCATGACCCGTGCAAAGTTTGTCCAAGATGAGATAAGAGAAGGGGGCAGAGTCTTTCTATCTACCTATTTAGAAATGGAGAACGCTGGTTTGATTCTCTTGAGTGAGGGGGAAGATCGGCTGGGAACTTTGGCTGTTAGTGTGCCCCAAAAGGGTGAACTGCTCGGTCCACCCTTGTCGTCTGTTCTGCTTGGCGACCGCAACACAATGATCGCCCGCATTCTAGCTGAACGCCTCGCCAAAAGGATGACCAAAATCGCCTTGGTTTCGGTTTTCACCAAAACAGTTGCTGAGAATGAGGCTGGTCCAATTCTCTTGAAACTGGTTGAAAAGACGATTGGGAAAGAAGAGGAGGGTACAGAGTGAGTCTACGAGAATTCATTCAGAAAATGGAAGAGAAGAGAGAAGTTACTCACATAAAGGCTCAGGTCTCGCCACGTTATGAAATCTCTTCAATCATGAAATCATTCGACGGTGGTCCAGTATTAGTTTTTGATAACGTGAAAGGCTACAGAACCAAGGTGATGGCGAATGTTTGCGGAACTCGAGAAAGAATCTGTTCTGCACTAAATATTACCTCAGAAAATCTTTACAAGCGACTAGTCAATGCTTGGCGTTCACCAACTCCACCGAAAGTTGTCAAGGAGGGTTCAATCAAGGAAGTTGTTGAGAAGGCGGATTTGTCTAAGATTCCCATATTGAGGCATTTTGAGAAGGACGCAGCGCCTTACATAACGTCTGGCATAGTCTCGGCGAGAAGTTCTGACGGAAAAATCGAGAACGTTTCAATTCATCGTCTAATGGTTGTTGATAAGGGTCGTTTGGCTGTTCGTTTGGTTCCGAGACATCTTTTCAAGTTGTGGAGCATGGCTAAGGAGGAAGGAAAAGACTTGGAAGTCGCCATATCCATTGGTTTGCATCCAGCCCTTCTGATGGCTGCGACTTCTGTTTTACCGTTCGGTGTGAGCGAGTTCACCGTAGCCAATGTTCTTTTGAAGGGAGGATTAAGGCTGGTGAAATGTGAAAGTGTGAACGCTTACGCTCCTGCAGATGCGGAATTGGTGTTAGAAGGCACTATCTCAGTTAAGAAGGAGATTTTGGAGGGTCCACTGGTAGACATAACTGGAACGTACGATGTTCAGAGAAGCCAACCCATAGTCGAAATAACCAGTGTTATGCACCGTGAAAACTACATCTACCAAGCACTACTGCCTTCAGGAACCGAACACAAGCTACTGATGGGTTTACCCCACGAAACAATGATTTGGGAAGCAGTCGCAAACGTCGTTCCCATTGTGAAAGCCGTAAACCTATCGGATGGTGGGTGCGGATGGCTCCACGCAATAATCTCGATTGAAAAACAAACAGAGGGAGATGGAAAGAACGCTTTGATGGCGGCTTTCGCTGCTCATCCGAGCCTCAAACACGCCATAGTCGTGGACACAGACATCGACGTCTTCAATTTAGAGGATGTTGAATGGGCTGTTGCGACTCGCTTTCAAGCCACTGAAGATCTAGTAGTCATACCAAACGCAAGAGGGTCAACACTTGATCCCTCTGCTGATCAAGAGACGGGTTCAACAGCCAAACTCGGCATAGACGCAACACGTCCATTAGCAAAACCCAAGGAGAAGTTCACACGGGCAAAAATACCTACAAGTGAACGAGTCAAGAAAATTATAAGCGAGATAAAGAAGTTGTAGATGGGCAGTTATCGCAATTATTTACAAGCTTCCCGAATGCACTCGGTCAGAGGAGCCAAAGTAACATCAACTTCATTCAGTGTTGGTGCGTAATAGGCTGTTTTCGCCGAGTTTGTCATCATGGTTTCAACTCCAAGTTTCTTTATCCATGTAACAACTGCGCAAGTGCCGCAAAGCACGTGACCACCCGCCCCCTTAATGGCATCCACATGTTCTTTGGCTCTTTCCTTAACATGTGAAGATGTGCAAACCCACAACTCGGTTCCTTTTTTCACCATTCTACCTTTCAGAGCTTGAGCCACCCTCTGAATCTCCCTTACCGAACAATGAGGACATCCAATGAATACTAAGTTAGGGCTCTCAGATGAGGTGGATAGATTCTTAGTCGTGTCTTGTATATCCTTTGCTTCAACAGAGATCGTTTCAAGTTTTTCTTTTCTACTTGTGTCTCGGTAGTGGAACATGGTTGTCATTCCACTCGATGCGAGTCCAGCACCCAGTTGTTTCAAATCATCCTCCGTGTAACTAGAGAGTCCTTCAAAAACTGGAACCTCATCTTTCAACAATTTCCCCAAGTGAATTCCTAACGCTCCAAAGTCTGTCTCATTTCCAAGTGGTGACTCAACTTTAATGAGGATGTTTGCTTCACGATTCTCGGCTCTATGAACACCATAGTTCGGGGTTTTGCCTATGAGTGCCGCCGCTAAGGCGCTTGGACCACCCTCCCTGTTTGTCCAAGACCCCAAAACCGAGTTAGCGTAAACTACTGCCGAAGATTCAGACCACGCAAGGTGCCCGCCCGACAGCGGTGGGCGTAAATAATAGGGGGTGCAAGTCAAAGTAGGATTCACTCCCATCCTCTTGTACAACCCGATCACACGAGACTGCTTCTTCACGTAATCTTCTGGAAACCTTTTGGCTAAGTATTCTTTGTCAAAACTTGACGGATTAGCTGTAGAAGGGGCTGTCACCTTTCCGCCTGCTTCCACCAAGGCTTCAAAGAAATCAATAGGGGCGTCTCCCAGAGTCTTGTAAGAGACTCCAGAGATATGAGCCGACTCGATGGGTATCAGTTCGGTTGCTCCAAAGAGTTCTCCTAAACGAACAAGAATTCTCATCGAAATCTGGTATGCCCAACCAAGTTCGCCATTGAATATTTTTTCCTCTTCGGAGGTCAAGTGCAACTTTGTTTCTCCTCTTTGGCTTCCTTTCTCTTCCAGATCTTTACTATTCCCTGTTCACCATCAACCTCAACATCATCGTTCGATTCTATCTGTCGTATATCCACTTGGTCAATCATGGGAATCTCTGCGATAATGGCTCCTACAACAACCACTGGGTCAGCAGTTTGGTTAACAATTGCTTTAGGACCAAGTCCCTTTTTTGCCAAAGAATAAAGCACATAACTCCCCACAGTTGAACCGTGCCCACTCGGAAAACAAAGAATCCTTCCCTTCACGCTCTCGCCTTTTAAGTCATGACCTCTCTCAATGATCAGCCCTGAGTTCGGATCAACACCACCAAGAAAACTAATCGGCTTCCCAGAGACTAAAGCCAACCCTCTTTCACGACCAGAGACAATGGAACGCCCCTTCAACACTTCAACCAAGTCTTCTTCATCCTCTAGTAGGATATTTTCGCTGAAGAAGGAATCTCACCAAGCAACTTTGCGGCAGCCAATCCAACCTTCTCCCGATGCTCCTCCACAGTGTACACACGAAGAATGTTTATGAACCCCTTCAAAACGTCGAATATTTTTGAGACATCGCTCAGCCTCTGAGGGACCTTTTTGCCGTCTCTCGTCTTGTTAAAAACTGGAATCTCCATGGGTTCAAGCAAGATGGAGTGGCGATAGGGCACTGACGGAAGCGTTGGAACATCAATCACGACCAAGCGAGGGTCAACACCCGCCGCAGAAGCGATTTTCTCCGTCATCTCATCCCGAATCTCCTCGACGCTGAAGATGCTCGACACGGTTTTGTCCCTCACATAGAAGGTTTGGTCGTAAGCACACTTCAGCAACTTACGTCTCTCCAAGTTCTCTATGAGCCCTCGAGATTTTTTACAGTTTTTTAACATAGTCCAGACCGTGTAGTCGTTGAAGGCTAAGTACTCCTCAACCGACTTGAAATCCACTAAGCCAAGTTCATCTCTCGCTTCTTCCATGGCTATGGCGATCATTATTTGAACCGCCCTCGAAACTCTGTGAAAATATATGCTCTTGAAGGATTCGATTCGGGCCAGTATGAATGATTCGAGGGCTGAGAGTGCGCCCAAGTCCACCGCAAGATTCTCATCAATGATGTCCAGCATGTGGATGAGACGGAAAATGTCAACGTATCCGTACGCGGCTCCCGTGTGGTGTGTATCTCGAACAATGAAGTCAAGTTTGTCCACATCAACTGCACTTCGGATCACTTGATCCATGAAGGCTTTACCAGACTTGTGCAACATACCCACTGCTAACCTTCCAATCATTTGAGGGTCATATCCAAGTCTGTTAAGCACATCACTTAACTCTGATTTTTGAACAACCCAAGTGGTCAGGTCCTCATGGTTTTTGTCAAGAAACTTGTGGAGCAGATGTTCGAAAATGTGTGAAAAAGGGCCATGTCCGACATCGTGGAGCAAGGCGGCTATTCGCAGGATTTGGGCTTCGTCTTCAGAGAGGTGCTGAGAAAGGTTTGGATTTTCCGAAAGGAGACCAGCCAAATACATAACGCCAATCGAGTGCTCAAAACGGGTGTGATTGGCGCCGGGATACACATACTCCGCTCCAGCGAGTTGTCGGAGCCGATGAAGCCTTTGCACTGGAAAGGAGTCGATTACTTCTTTTTCCGCCTCTGTGATGTAAACGTAGCCGTGAACGGGGTCTTTAATTTCACCCCAATAACGTCGCATCTAAATTTCTCCAGTGGTTTCAATCTTTAACATTATTATTAAGGTGATCGATTAATAATTGACGGCGAGGGATTGCGATGGAAAAACAGGGGGCATTCATTTGCGTAGAGGGACTAGACGCAAGTGGAAAAACCACACACGCCCACAGACTCGTAAGAAGCCTCCTAGAAAGAGGATACCCGGCTTTGTACACAACAGAGCCGAGTTCTGGACAAATCGGAAAGTTCGTCAGAGCATACATTCTCGAAAGAAGGAGGCGAATCCCAACCATTGTAGAGGCATTACTTTTTGCGGTTGATAGGGTCGATCACATAGAGAGAACCATAAGACCAGCCACAAAGGAGGGAAAAATAGTAGTTTCTGATAGATACCTTTATTCTTCTCTTGCATACCAAGGCGCAGCAGGATTAAGCCTAGACTGGATAGAAGAAATAAACAGGTTTGTTATCTCTCCAGATTTGGCGATTTACATTGACGTTCCGCCAGAAATCGTACTTAGTAGACTGAAGCGAAAAAAATCGGTTATGGAGAATCTCCATACTCAACGAAAGGTTCGGGAAGTTTACGGGAGATTAGTGAAGGATGGACGCCTAGTGCTTATCGATGGGAATAGGGCAAAACACGAAGTAGCGAGCGACGTTTTGTCAACCGTTCTCAATTTTCTGAAGAAGAGATTTACCACAAAATCGTAAAGTTAATTTGTTAGGCTTCTTACAACCATGTAGCTTCAAAAACGAAGGCATAACATTTCAAGAAGGAAACTCAATCATGGGCAGATACAAGCAAGTCGAAGAAATCGTCGGACTCATGAACGACCTAGAACGCGTTAGGAACACCAGCATAATCGCTCATGTCGACCACGGAAAAACCACTCTGTCCGATAGCCTACTCGCAGCAGCGGGCATAATCAGCGAACAGGTTGCGGGACAAAAACTCTTTCTAGACTCTTGGGAACTCGAACAAAAAAGACAAATGACAGTGTTTGCGTCAAACATCAGCCTCGCACACAACTACAAGGAAAAAGACTACCTCATCAACCTAATAGACACGCCTGGACACATCGACTTCAGCGGCGCGGTTACACGCAGTCTAAGGGCAGTCGACGGCGCATTAGTAGTTGTTGACGCAGTAGAAGGTCCCATGACTCAAACAGAAACTGTCTTGATGCAGGCTCTGCGTGAACGAGTAAAACCGCTTTTATTCATTAATAAGGTGGACCGACTCATCAAGGAACTTCGCTTGACCCCACAGGGAATTCAGGAAAAATTTGCAAAAATCATTCGAAGAGTGAACAGCCTCATCGAAAAGTATGCGCCGCCTGAACACAAACAAGACTGGCAAGTTAACGTTGAAGATGGGCGTGTCGCATTCGGAGCGGCACTTCATAAGTGGGGGCTAAACCTGCCACACATGAAAGCCAAGAACATATCATTCAAAGACATAATCGACGCTTACGGTGGAGAACCAGAAGAAATCGGCAAAAAAGTCGACGAACTCAGCAAAAAGGCTCCACTCTACGAAACCATCTTGGACATGTTTTGCGAGCACCTGCCGAATCCATTGCAAGCCCAACCTTATCGGCAGAGTCAAATCTGGCCTGGAAGCCCAGAAAGCTCAGTTGGCAAAGCCATGGCTAAAGTTGACCCGAACGGTCCCGCCCTAATGTGCATTAGCACTGTTGAAGTTGATCAGCACAGTGGAGTCATAGCTATTGGGCGTGTGTTCAGTGGAACCGTCGAGAAAGGTAAGCCAGTGCGCTTGGTCACGAGCCGTATGGATGGAACCATACAGCAAGTTTACATGAGCATGGCAGCTGACCGTGTCATTGTCGACCGCATTCCAGCAGGCAACATTGCGGCTCTTGGTGGACTACCCACGGTTCGTGTGGGCGAAACAATCACAGAACAGGGAACGGAAACTCAACCGTTCGAAGGATTGCGATACGTGTCTGAGCCAGTTGTTACGGTGGCTGTTGCGCCAGCAGAAGTTAGAGAGTTGCCTCTGTTTGATAAGGTTATTCGGAAGTTGACTCTCGAAGACCCAAATCTACGTTTTATTTTTAACAAGGAAAGCGGCGAGTATCTGCTGAGTGGTATGGGCGAATTACATCTTGAAATCACTGCTTACCGAATGCAAGAAGCTGGATTGAGGGTCAAGATTAGCAAGCCGATTGTGATTTATCGTGAAACCATCAGTCATGACTATAGTGGGCCTTCGATAATGGGCAAGAGTCCAAACAAGCACAATCGTCTCTGGGTAACCTTGGAGAAGCTGCCCGAAGAAGTGGTTGAGGCGATTAGACAGGGAAGAATATCTGAGATGATTGGGCGAGAGGAAAAACGAAGGATTTTGTCAAAGGAGTTCGGGTGGGAGACGGACGATGCACGCAATGTTGCTGCTATTGAGGAGACGAACATCTTAGTCAACAGGATTAAAGGGAAACAGTTTGTTGAAGAAGTGATGGATCACATCAAATCTGGGTTCAGAGAAGCCGTGCACACGTGTATCTTGGCTGAAGAACCCGCCCGTGGTTTAAAGGTCAACATAGAAGACATTCAAGTTCACGAAGACCCAGTGCACAGGGGTCCAGCACAGATTCTTCCAATGACTTGGCGTCCGATCTGGTGTTGCTTCCTGTTGAGTGACCCAAAACTATTGGAGCCCATCATAAGTTTCGAGTGTAAAGTGCCCAATGAGTTCGTAAGCCCGGTATTAACGACTGTTCAGAAGAGGCGTGGAAGAATTCTTGAGATGCCGACCGAAGAGGACATGGTTATCATCAAGGCAGAGATTCCAGTGGCAGAGTCATTCGGTCTAGCGGACGAATTGAGATCATCAACACAGGGCAGAGCCTTCTGGGCGACACAGTTCAGTCATTGGGCGATGGTTCCAGAATCGATGCAAGCGACGGTCGTAGAAGAGATTCGGAAACGCAGAGGCTTGAGTCCGAGACCGCCGAGAGCGGAAGACTTCTTCGAGAGAGAATAAGATTTCTTCAAAATCATCCTAGCAGAACACACTTGAAGAAGAAGGAGAAGAAGAACCCAAATTATTTTTTCCGCCCTATTACGACAGCCTTCAATTTATGTTTTCTTTATTTTTCTCACCTTTTCTAGGTTTTCGAGCAGAGTGGACAGAATGGCTCCTAGTTTATTGAGTTGCTCGAAATCGGTTTCCTCTTTGATCTTTCTTTCCACTTCCTGAATTTTTGAAAGGATGGTCGACTCTAACGAGGTGAGCATAACGGGGCTTGTCACTTCCGATGGCGACTCGCCTTCTTTCACGACCACCACACGTTTCTGGCATTTGGCGCACCACAAATCGCCGCTTTTCATTTTGAAGATGGGCGAGGAGCACTCTGGACAAGAGAGCTCGGTTAGTGTTGCGCCTTGGCGGAGCAAATCTGCCATGGCTTTTAGGTTCTTTCCTTTCTCAGACAACTCTAAGCCTCACAAAGATTTTTAGCAAGGAGTTAGTAATTTGATTATCGCTAAGTGCTTCTTGCTGGAGGTCTCTTATATGGTGAGCAAAAAGAGGTTGCAGGAATATGAGGAAAAGATAAAGCAAGCGTCATCTGTTCTTGGACAAGTTTCAGAGGACACCACGACTCCTCGTAACATAAGAAGGGCTGCGAAACAGTCGATCGAAGCCCTTCAATTGGCAGAACATACGCTGGCGGTGAGAGCGTCTAATGCAGTGTCTATTCTAGACGAGATTTTGCAGGATCCCAACATGCCTCCGTATACTCGGGTTAAACTCTGGAATGTCATGAGCCTACTCGAAGCAATCAAGGACTGATGGCTTGAAGAGCATGTGAAATTTGCTGCCTTCACATAATAGATGAGTAAGTATTAGAAATTTGTATCATTCATTTTGAATCTCAAGTCATAAAACTTATTGTCTTTCCAACGTGTTTCTATGTAAAAGAGCTTAAGGGTGAAGGATGATAGTTGGCTCTTAGGGATTACTTACACGAAAAAGCCGAGGAGTCCCGACACAACGAAACCTTGGGTTTCCTCATAGTGCTCATAGGGGTGAATCTTCTGGTTGGAGGCATACTTGCGACGGTTGTTAGTGTGGAGAGTCCGGATTGGTTCCTTTTCATTCCGTATAAATTAAATTATCATCCATACAGTCTCGTGGGGTTATCGTTTGCATGCATTGGGTTGGTGTTGCTCGTTCTGGGAATAGTTTTTAGTGTCCATTCTGCCCTGCAGAGGTCGTTGTATATGGATCGGTTGAAAGAGACTCAGAAGCTGGAAGCCGAAAGGACTGCGCCTGAAGAGAGTTCCGAGGAAAGTTAATTTTACCGATGAAGATATATCTCACATGCGATATCTACCTTTGGGTTTCCAGAAGGGATGTCGCTTGAAATTTGACGTGATCATCGTCGGTGCTGGACCAGCTGGGATATTTTCCGCTCTAGAACTCACCAAAAACACGAACCTGAGCATTCTCATGTTGGATAAGGGACCCGACATCAATAAACGTAAGTGTCCGGCAAGCCGAGGCTTAGGATGTTTAAACTGTGAGCCTTGTTCCTTGTTGTCGGGTTGGGGCGGGGCTGGTGCCTTCAGTGACGGTAAACTAACCTTGTCTACGGAGGTTGGTGGGTGGCTTCACGAATACTGCACCAAAGAAAGGCTTGCTGAACTGGTTGATTACGTGGATAAGGTCTATCTGGAGTTTGGGGCGCCCCACAATCTGTATGGAGCGGATTTTGATAAGGTTGAGGAAATCGAGCGTAAGGCTTCTCTCGCTGGACTCACGTTGGTGCCTCAGAAGTTGCGTCACATGGGGACTGAGAAGTGTGCGGACACTCTTCGTAAGATGAGGAAGCACTTGAATGATAGGGTGGACGTTCGGACGAGGACGGACGTTAAGGGGTTGTTGGTGAAGAACGATGTCGTGGAGGGCGTGGAGACCACTAAAGGTGAGAGGATTTATGGTAAGTATGTCGTTGTGGCGCCTGGCAGGAGTGGCGCGGAATGGTTGAAGTGTGAGGCGCAGGCTTTGGGTTTGAAGACCCTTAACAATCCTGTAGATGTTGGTGTGAGGGTTGAGATTCTGTCGTCTGTGATGGAGGACCTGACAAGTGTCCTTTACGAGCCTAAGTTTGTGTACTATTCTAAGTCTTTTGATGATCAAGTGAGAACCTTCTGTGTTGCGCCGGAAGGCGAAGTCATCATGGAGTCTTACGATGGGATTTTGACCGTGAATGGTCAGAGTTATGCGGAAAGAAAGACCAAGAATACGAATTTTGCGATTCTAGTTACCACCTCTTTCACTGAGCCGTTTAAGGAGCCTATTGCTTATGGGAAGTATTTGGCGAGACTCACAAATCTTCTGAGTGGTGGCGTTGTTATTCAGAGGTTGGGTGATTTGCAGGCTGGTCGGCGTTCGACTGAGGAGCGGATTGGACGTAGTGTTGTTGTTCCGACGTTAAAGAATGCCACACCTGGTGACCTAAGTTTTGTTTTGCCTTATCGTTATTTGGCGGACATTCGTGAGATGTTGGAGGCTTTGGACGTGATTTCGCCAGGAGTGAATTCTAAGCATACGTTGTTGTATGGGGTTGAGGTGAAGTTTTACACTTCACGGGTTGAGTTGAGGGATTGTTTGGAGACGAAGAGAATTCGTAACTTGTTTACGATTGGTGACGGAGCGGGGGTGACTAGAGGGCTTGTTCAGGCTTCTGTTTCAGGATTGATTGCAGCTGAGGAGATTGTGAAGCGAGAGAAGTCTGCGCAAGCGTGAGTGTGTGCGTGTGTGAGCCTCTCTATAGAGAGGAGCTTTTTGGTTATGTCCAGCTTTTTCCGAAGTTTGTGCCTTGTATGACTGCGTCTTTTATGTTTATGTAGCCATCACTGTTTATGTCGGCGTTTGGGTTGTAGGTTGGGTCTCCAATCTTGGAGCCAAAAGCCACGCCTAACAAGACAGCGTCTTTGATGTTAACGTATTTGTCGCCGTTTACATCGCCTGGAATAGTAACAAAAACCCAACCATCTATTAGGGTGTTATCAGCCGTATCTGTTTCGCCTGGGACTGGGATGGCTTCGGCTGTTATGGTGTAGTTGCCCTTAGCCACACCCGTGGTGTTCCAAACAAAAATGGCAGCAACAGAACTTCCACTGGATAAAGTGAAAGTTTTTGTTGTTATGGGGTTAGTGTCGTAGTAAGCAGTTGCGTCAAAGGTTTCAGGAGAGGTTCCCAAGTTTGCTACAGTTGCTTTTATACTTAAAGTGAAACCTTGTCCAACAATATTTTTAGAAGTGACTACATTGGTAACGGCAATATCGTGGATTGGAGCATATGGGTTCATGAGGGGGTAATAGTCTACCCCTTGATGGGGTATTAGTGTGTCTCCTATTCCATCGTGGTTTAGATCTTGGCCAGTGTAGTCGCTCCAATAGTTTCCCTTATTTGCCTCATCATTCCACATATTTGTTCCATTATTACTTGTCGCCTGTACAGTATTGCCAACGAAGCTATTATGGTATATTCTGTTGTCACTTGCAAAGTCTAGCCACATGCCTAGTTCGTTAAAGGATACAAGATTGTTGTTGATTGTGTTCTGACCCGAGTACCAGTGCATCTTAATGCCTGCACCTGTATTCCTAGCCACCTCGTTGTTACTGATTGCGTTGCTGTTGGAACTGTATAAGTAGACCCCTCGAAAGCTATTATACTTCAACATACTGTCAGTAATTGTGTTGTTGTGAGAATAGTCAATGTAAAAGCCAAACTGGTTGTTTAGCGCTTTTACATTTTGAATTGTAGAGTTGGTGGTGTAAGCAAAAAGCAATCCTTGATAGTTGTTTCTTAGAGTTAGGTCTTTCACTGTAATATTTGTCGAGTTTACTACCCCCACATATCCCGCGTCGGTTGGAACAGTTTTGCCGTTCTGGTTTGTCCAGTAATAGATGGGTTTTCCACCTACCATATTTGAAGTATCTATGTTATGAATGAAATGTGGAAGAGAAGTCCCATAAACTCCGAAGTCATTAGTGTTGTTGACCATTACATTACCTAAGAGAATGTCATTCGTTGATGTACGCAGGAAAATGCCATATGTGTTGTTTCGAACTATCACGTTTTGTATTATGGAATTGTCTGTGTAAGCTAGTAAGACTCCGTGATAATTCTTTGTAAGCGTTAAGTCTCTAACGGTGATGTTGGTGGAATTAATAACTGCCACATATCCAGCATCAAGAGGAACTTGTTGGTTGTCACGGTTTACCCAGTAATAAACAGGTTTCCCGTCTACTGTGTTAGAAGTGTCTATGTCTTGGATGAAATCTCCAAGATTTTCGCCGTAGACCCAGAAATTGTTTTCATTACTGCTGATCGTGTTTGTTCTTAGAAAATTGTTTCCAGAGTCTATTAATTGGAAACCATACTTGTTGCTCGATAATAAGTTGCTTCGTATGGTGTTCCCTGTAGCATTGGAAAATACGTATAGCCCGTGGTCATTGTTTGTTATGATATTGCTCTCGATAGTGTTTCCAGTTGAATTGTAGACTCGAATGCCGAATTCATTGCGAGTTCCAGTGTTATAGGCTATCGTATTCGATCTTGTAAAGGATCCTAATGAAATGCCGTCGCGATTGTTAGAAACCGTATTGCCCGTTATGGTGTTTCCTGTAGTGTTGTACAGCCTAACGCCATATTCAAGATTGTTAGATATCGTGTTACCGCTCACAGTTGCGCCCAATGAACCATAAGAGATGTAGACGCTTGCGTTGCAGTTCGAAAGTATGTTGTTGTCAATTATGGTTCCAGTTGAGCGTCTTACGTATATGCCCTTATCTCCATTACGAATGGTGAACCCACTAATGCGAACATTGTCTGCACTTACGCCAATGGTATGATTGGCTTTGTTTCCATCTATAATTGTTGTGCTTTTGTCTAGTCCGATGAGTGTAATCGCGATTCTGATGGTGAAGTTCCCCGCATACGTTCCTGGTGAAACTTCTATGGTATCGCCATCGTAGGCCATATCTAAAGCCTGCTGTATCGTTAGAACATCTTGGGGAACTCTTATAGTGGTTGCCTTAACCGACGTTACGAATAATGACCAAAACGTTGTCAAGAAGAGAATTGCCAAAAAAATTGTTAAGATGGCTCTCTTACTCATATTAACAGTATGAACTTGCACTCGGATATAAGAATTACAGAGTTATTTTCTAGAATAATATTCTAGATTTACGACAAAAAAAAGTATTAGTAGTACGGGGCTCAAAGGATTACTAAATGACCATTCAGAACTTGAGGGAATGGTGGTTGATGAACAAAGCGGCGGTAGGTTCATTTATAATGTTAGGAAGTGCTTGTTTGATAGCCTTCACTGCGAGGCTAGTATTTCCCGAAATCCTGCCAGTTTTGGATGGTATGAGAATCATATTTTACGTAGTTTTAGCTGTTACAATAATTGCCATACTTCGAAATGTAGTTGGCCTCATAACATATGGAGTTTTCGGCCCGGCAATTATAAGTCTCGGATTAACTAGGATTGGAGACATCTACTTTGGATTAATCGCCTTTTTCTTAATCTTAGCAGTGGGGATCGCCGCCGTTTTTATTTTAAAACCATTGAAATTACAAATGTCCCACCGAATGGCCATAATTGTAATCGTAGTATCTTCTACCATGGGTTTCCTCACATTTATGGGTTCAAGCATCGGGATTGTATCCTTAACATACGTTGACTTACTACCTATCTTAATTTCTTCTTGGATCGCTGAAAGATTTGTGAGAGATCATAGTGAAAGCGGTTGGAAAGCGAGTTTCAAACGTCTTGCTTATACCCTTGTTGCGGTTTTGGCCACCTTCTTGTTGATTAGCGACAAGTCAGTCATGGACTATTTCATTCATACTCCAGAGATGTGGATTGTGCCAGTAGCCCTTAACATACTCATTGGCGCCAAAGTTCGAGTTCGTTTGTCAGAAATGTTCAGGTTTAGGAAACTGGCCAAAGACAATCCCCATGGCGGAGGTTATTCTCAAGTTCTCACCGTAAATTTGCGAAATAGGGACTTCATTGAGAAATATAATCTCCGAAAGCATTTTCCTAAGATAACAAAGTTGGGAGTGAAAGAAACTTTGCAAAAAGCAGGAATACCTGTACCAAGAACACTTGCAACGGTTGCAAATTTTTCAGATTTACGAAATTTAGACAAAATTCTTGTCGATATATCTAAGGAGAGAGGTTTCGTTATTAAACCAAACAATAGCTTCGGCGGCCGAGGAATCTTAGTCATTAAACATGGAGATGGACACGTATGCGAAACAACTAACGGCAAATGTTTGGATTCCAGTGATATTAGGGAGCACTTGGAAGCTGCGATAGATGGAGAATATTCAGGAAGATGGTTACCGGACAAGGCTTGCATAGAGGAACTATTGATCGCCCATCCGGACCTCGCCAAATTATCATATTCTGGTCTCCCTGACATTCGAGTAATAGTTTTCAGAGGGGTACCCGTAATGACTATGGCTCGATTGCCGACGATGAAATCAAGTGGAAAAGCAAATCTTCACCAAGGTGCTATAGGAGCTGGAATCGACTTAACAACGGGCCAAATCACAAATGCTGTAGTAGCTCACCAAAAGAAACCAATAACTCATCACCCAGATACGGGGATTAAGCTGACTGGTCAAAAAATTCCATTTTGGGACAAAATCCTGGGGATGGCAATAAGAGCACAAAGAGAAACAAGATTAGGCTATGTTGGAGTTGACATAGTCATCGACAAAGATAAGGGACCTTTAGTCATGGAAGTTAATAAGCGACCAGGCTTAGAAATCCAAAATGCTAACCGCAAACCTTTGCTGGAAAGACTTCGAGCTGTTGAAATGTTTCTGGCAGATAAAGGGGACATATCAGTAGACGAAGGTATTAGAGTGATGCGTTTGTCGGAAACAAGAAACTGGAAGCTAACCAAAGAAGATGCGCTATCTTTTAAGAGGGAAACAGCATGAAAAGGCGTCTGCTAGTTCTCATTCTACTCTTCGTTTTGTTGGCCATCCAGTTAACTTCGTTATTTTCAATTTTCAAAGCGGAAGCTCAATCTATATCGCCACCTCCAACACCTCGCTTCAAGCTTACACTTGCCAGAATTAATGAAATCACATACAAAGTCAATATAACAAACATCGGTAATTCCTCATCATCCATTAGAATCGATATCGCATTACCAAAAACATGGATGCCTGATACCTACGTTGAAATCAAGGAAATTACACTTACGCATGGCTCGATTGGGAATTATTCCAATCGTGAAAACAACTACATATACATTATTTTCAACTCCGATCCTCATGAGTCAACGCAGATAAACATCACTTTTTATTCCTTAAAATACAAATTAGAATACTACACTCACAAGCGCGTTCAAAGTATGAGCTATCCAAACGAACTCACAATTTATACTCAACCGGAACAATACATCGAATCAAACGACACGGCAGTAGAAGGCTTAGCTATAGGGTTGGCAGGCGACCAGAAAAATCCTTTTCGAATAGCTGAGAAAATTTATGATTTCGTAATATCACAACTAAGATATGCGGTGCAACCTAAAATTCGAGGTGCACTATGGGCCCTTTTGAACAGAGAGGGAGACTGCACCGAATATGGGACCCTTTTTGTGGCACTTATGAGAGCGCTCGGAATACCAGCACGGATAGTAACAGGGCACATGTCAAGAGCTCTGTCTGAAGGTGGAACTACAAATGCAACAAATCTTTCGGTAGACTCGCCCCATCTTTGGGTCGAGTTCTACGTAGAAGGATATGGGTGGATACCTGTAGATCCCACTTCAGGTGAAGGGAACCCTCTAAGGTATTTCGGCATTTTGTGGTCGTACTATTTACCATTCTTAAAAGGACCTACCATGGAAGCTCCCTATCGAGCCCTTCTTACTCTCAAATCCGAGCATCTAGAATCTGTAGAATATAGCGCCACGCTAATAGTGAACCTGTTGGCAACCTTTCCTTTTCAAAATCAGGCGATTCTAAGCATCTATGAAGCAAATGAACTGGCTAACACCATGAGGCGCACAGCATATGAAGCATACAACACCTCTTTGTTGGGATACCAGGCATCTATGTGGCAATTCAACATCACAGAAACATATCCACTATTACAAGAAACACATGATTCCTTTTACAATTCAACGCTGGCGTTCAGTCAAAGCGACTTCCTGGACGCAGATATTTATGCAAAGACAGCGTCGCAAAACGCGAAACAAGCTTTAGAATTAATTTCTGCATTGACAATCAGTGAAGCACGCGTAGCTGTCACTAGAGCATGGAAAGAACTAAGACTTCTAGGTGCATCAAGCGGAGAAAATTACATCAAACGAGCTGAAGAATGTAAGTCAAATGGCGATTATATATATATGGTCAAATACGCCCAATACGCCAGAATCACGGCAGATTCAGCACCAAACATTGTTGTCTTCATAGGCCCTATATTGCTATGCGTTTTCACCGTCTGGATGATAACTAGGAAAGGAACTAAAAAGAAATAACTGCCTTATCTTGCATACGCTTCCTCCATATCCTACAACAATCTTGAAAACCTACTTTATCAACTGCCATCAGCTTAAGATAAAGAAGAAACAAAAAATTTCTCGGTGTTATCGTCCAGAAAAAGAGACAACTCCAAACCAAAACAACATACCCTCTCCTAGACCTAGGTATACCCGTCTCTGTCTCTCCCCCTCTATATAAGTAGTCACTCACACAACAAAACATTCAAACCACCAACAAAACAAACACACTTCTCCTAAAAGAGGGCACCCATACTTGACCACGAAAAACCCTCAACACCTAATCGTCTTCGACGTCGAAGGAGTACTCCTACCCAAAAGGCGTTACCTACTATTCGAAGTCGCAAGAAAACTCGGACCCCTCGGATTCCTCAAAATCCTCCTAACAGGCACACTATACGAAATAGGACTCCTACCACTCGAAACAGCCCTCAAAAAAATCTTCACCCTCCTACACGGACTCGAAATCAACGAACTTCTACAACTACACAAAAAAGTCCCACTAATGCCAAACACAAAAGAACTCTTCCAAAAACTAAGACAAGCAGGGCACAAAACAGTCCTAATCAGTTCTGGTCTCCCAACATCCTTCGTCGAAGACTTAGCCAAGACGTTAAAGGCGGATTACGCTTACGGTTTAGAATTAGGAACATCTAATGGTCGCCTAACAGGCGAAGTCTCAGGCGATGTCATAAAACCAGACGGCAAAGCACTCGTCCTAAAAAAACTACTCCAAGAAACCAACCTATCGCCAAAAGACTGCGCACTGGTCGTTGACGACAGAAACAACCTCCCAATGTTCCCCCTAGCCGCCACAAGAATTGGCTACAACCCAGACTTCCTAGTCACTGCCAAATCAGACTACGTCGTCAAAGGAGACCTCACAGAGATGCTTCCAATCCTAACAGAAGAAAAACCCAAAACTCCACGCTCACCACTTTCTAAAAACGAGATACTCCGCCAAACAATCCATATAGGAAGCTTCTCGACCCCCTTCATCTGCACGTATCTCCTCGATCCCCACACATTCTCAATTATAATACTTTTCATCTTCGCCCTCTACATCATCTCAGAAGCCCTCAGAATAAGAGGCAGAAACCTACCTGTAACGTCTACTATAACTTGGAAAACCGCCCGCAAACCTGAACTCTACGAAATCGCAACTGCCCCAGCCCTCTTCGCCATAGGCATAGTCTTATCGCTCGTCTTCTTCCCAACCCCCATAAACTATGCACCCATCGCAACACTGACATTAGGTGACGGATTCGCCACCATCTTCGGAAAAACCATAGGAAGAACCGTCATCCCGCTAAACAAAGGAAAAACTGTGGAGGGCTCAGTCTTTGGCTTCATATTTGCTCTCTCAGGAGCCCTTATATTCGTAAACCCAACAAAAGCGCTAGTAAGCAGCGTCATAGGAACACTTGTGGAACTTCTTCCGCTCCCAATCGACGACAACCTAACAATACCAATAACCACAGGGCTGGCACTTACACTAATCTCATAATAGTGGCGCGGGGTGCGGGATTTGAACCCGCGCGGCCATCGCTGACCACAGGCTTAGCAGGCTTAGACTATCTTTTATATCTGCCCCCTACCAGGCTAGGGCAACCCCGCATCTATCAGTAATCTCTGAGTGAACGGGTTTCCTAAAAAAGTTCCTATCTGGGGCGCCAGCAGACTAATGTTTTTTATAGACTATTTTTAATCTTATGTGAATGAGGCGGGCCGGTAGTCTAGCTTGGTTTGGACATCACTAAAAGAGGACCAAAAGCAGCCCTTACGAGGCTGAGGTCGCAGGTTCAAGTCCTGCCCGGCCCACTAACCCGTTCTGTTAGGCTAAGACCTATAGAAAAGAGGGTCTTTTGATGAACTCTCTTATCTTTCTGGGACTAAACGGTGCCAGCACGGCGTATGGAAGCATAGGTCCCAACTTCGGCATCAACCCCTTCGCTTCTGTTCCCAACTTACACAAAACAGCGTGCTCAAGCAACCCAAAAGATTCAATTCTTATTACATCACGAACATGCCTCGCCCTCTTCACCGTATCCTCAACATCTGAGAAAGAAGCACCAAGAATTATCAGTCTGTCTAGATATGAATGAATCCGTTCCGTGATTCGAGATAACTGCTCCTCTGATAACGCAGCCTCAACAGAGTTGCTATCTGAACCAACATCACTGACAACCTTAACCTCTAACGGCGTGTTAACATAAAAGCAAAAAAGATCGACCAACTGCTCCAGCGAAAAACTCTTTCCATCCGCTACCTGAGCCCGTAAGGTTTGCAATGGAATAATGGGGTCTATGATTTTTGGTGAAAAAACACCCACATCCACCCGAAGATTGTTCTCACCTGCTTTAGAAGAGACAACTTTTCCCTTGAAAAGAGAGAATTTCTCCACGTTGCCAATTGAAACCGGCGCCAACCCAAATTTCTGACCTAAAAGACGCACAGCCACTGCTTCGTCTTCGCCAGAAACATCAACCTCAATCCATCCACGATCTGTTTCACCGACAACCCGTAACCTAACTTCAAGACCTCCACAAAGGGACTGGAAAAACGGTTCAAAGACATCAGGAGAAAACGGTCCATAAACCTTCTCAAGAAGCACCACTTTGGTCATCAAAATCCCCGATTAACGACGAAAACTCTTCGTGCAGCCTCTTCATCCCATTGATTGAAGACTGGGGTAACTTCTTGGAAAATTTCTTGATCGTTCTTTCGATTGAAACTCTTTTTGAGCCTTCGATTAGTTTGTCTGCGTAGGACACTATCTTTTCCTCCAATGTTTGCGGTGAATAGTCTTTGATGGGCCACCCGAGTTCCTCGGCTTCTTCGCTGGCGATGCCTCCGCCAACGTGGCGTTCGATGATGGCTATGAGAGGATTAGGTAGTTTTAGCGACTTGGCGATTTCTACCCCAATAATAGCGTGATGAACACTGTGTGTTTTGGAACGCCCAATGTCGTGAAGAAGCGCACCAATTTCAACAAGTTCCACATCAACATTCAATCCCTTCTTTTTACAAGTTTTAGCAATTTCTGTAGCAACCTTTGCAACCGCTTTACAATGCTCCACAACCCTTTGGGAACAGCCGCTTCGGAGAAGAAGGTTTAGGGCTTTTTTCTTGGATGGCAGCTGGTCATTCACCGAGTTCCTTCCTCAACGCCTCGATTTTTTGGTTTAGGGCTTCAATCAACTCGCCATTGTCGTAATGCATCAATGGTTTGTTGCACGTGGGGCACTTAAAAACTAGTTCCATTGCTTCTTCAAAAGGAATTCTCTCACACTCTGGAGTTGAGCAGTAGTAGAAGTCGTGGTTTTTTTCGTATCTAAGTCTGGTCTCAAGTTTTTCCAAGATGCGACGTTTCTGATTTAAAACGAACCCTTCAATCTGGTCTGGTTGTAGCCTCCAGTGGAAAATGAACCAACCCGTGTTTTCGTCACGTGATCTTCTCAAACCAACAAGGGAGTGGTCGTAGAGTTTGTAGAGAATCTTGCGGACGAAGTTGAGTCTTATTCCAGTTTTGTTGGCTATCTCCTCATCTGTGATTTCGTTGACCTCTTTGAGAATGTCCATTATCTTAACTGCATCTTCGTTGCCGAAGACCTCAGCAACTTTTATTAATGTTACGTCGTCGATGAAGGACTGCATTGGGAAATCTCTGCCAGCATCACTGCTTACTCTATAATATATATGTGCGACAGAAATTTAAATCTCTTTATCAATTTCGACTCAAACCGAGTCAGATTTAATCACCTTCTTCCCTCTAACCTGAGGGATTATCCTCACCTTTGCTCTCTCAAAGTCCTTCTGCAGCTCTTGTCCTTCGAAAAGGCGGTCAAGAAAGATTGCTAGGCTGGAGCATTCTGAGTGAGGCTGATTTCCAACCGCCACGTTGAAGTCAGAGACTTTTTCAGAGTAGAATTCTTTTGGAACCTTCTGACTTCCAACGATGACCATTACATCTTTTTTTGTAGCCCTTATTCTATTCATAACGTTGCTTGTTTGGAGGTTCTCTCCATAGGCAGTGAGATGAACCACTATTCCACCATGTTCTTTCCATTCTTTCACAGCTTGTTTCCAAGGCACCCCCATCTGAAAGGAGAAGGCTCCGCCCCATTGTTTGTTGATCTTTTCTATCACATGCTTAATTTCTTCATCTTCAATGTCAGATAAGATAAAGCCCGAAGCTCCCAACGCACGAGCGGTTAACGCAACATGGGTTGTTAGTCTCTGGTCTCTGTATCGATGTCCCCATCTTAACACAACAACCCTTTGCAACTCATCTCCACCATTCAAGGCAGCCACTTTTAGGAGTTGAAGGCGCCTCCAAGTTGCTTCACATGCCCTTTCACCTTGTCTGCGAACCATGGAGTAGACTCGAAAACAACGTTCACCACATCCTCTTCATAATTGACTGTGCGCACATCTGTGTGATTGAAAAGCCACGAAAGGAAGGACATGGAATCGTTAGACAATGGGAGAGAGAAGGATGCTTGGACGAAATTCGCAAGATGGTTCATGATTTCCTGCTTAAGCAAGTTTATGTTTGTTTTGTTTAGGGCGGAGATGGGAGTCCCTCTGGGTGCGAAATTTTCAAGAGCCTCAATCTTGTTTTGGATTTCATTATCTGCCAGCAAATCGATTTTGTTAAGCACTGTGACTACGGGAACCCCTGACGCACCGATTTTTTCGATGGTTTCGAGGCAACACGAGAGTTTCCTTTCAACATCTTCTTGAGACTCGCTTATATCGACAACGAGGAGAATGAGATTTGAAAAAATGGTTTCTTCAAGGGTTGAATGGAACGCTTCTATGAGCGTCAATGGTAGGCGGTCAATAAATCCAACGGTGTCTGTTAGTAGTATTTTTTTGCCTGAAAGAGCCACAACCCGGGTTGTTGTGGAGAGCGTTGTGAACATTTCTGGATTCACTGTAACTACTTCTTCCGCAAGGGCGTTAAATAGCGAACTTTTGCCTGCGTTAGTGTATCCCGCCAAAGCGATTGATGAAAAGCCCAATCTGAGCCTGTGGGCGCGATGGAGACCTCTCCTCTTTCTTATTCTTTTCAATTTCTCGTTTATGTTGTTGACTCTTCGTTTTACCTCTTCGTAGTAGAGGTCGACCTCGTACATTCCGAGCCCCATGAACCCTGGTTGTTCCTCCATCCTTGCCAGTTTCACTCTTTCCTTTGCCCGAGACAATTCGTAACGCATTTTGGCTAGTTCAATCTGGAGTTTGGCTTCGAGGGTTGAGGCTCTTCGGGCGAAGATTTCAAGAATCAGTTGAAATCGGTCAATCGCTTCTACGCCAGTCATCTTGGCGAGATTGTAGGCTTGAACCGGTTTTAAATCGTTGTCAAATATTGTTTTCTCAACGTTGTTTTTGGCGACGAGTTCTGCGAGTTCCTCTGCTTTTCCCCTTCCAATCTGGTAGCGTGAGTCTGGTTCCCTCATCTGTTCTAAAGAGCCAACAACCGTGTAGCCAGCTGATCCGGCGAGGCTTCGTAGTTCATCTAGGCTGGAGCGTTCGTTTGAGAGTCGCCTCTGAACTATGATGGCTTTCATTGTTTTGCTGTCTCCACTTTTCTTCTCTTTAGGAGAACCACTTTTTCGAGCGTGATTTCTGGAGGTTTTGGCAAACTCGATAGCGGAACTTTGGGTTCAGAAGGAGGAGCAAGCAGCTTAATCCTAAGCGTATGTTCTAGTTTTTCTGCGAGTTGATGATCTGGGGTCATTTTTCCGGTCTCTATTTTTCGAAGAACCGAGACTTTTTCACTGATTTTTCTGCCTAAATCTTCGTGGCTCAGTCCGAGTTTTTCTCTCGCCTGCCTTATTTTTGGGCTAAAGTCTTTTATGAGTTCGAGGGTTTCGATGATTTTTGGAGGCGGTTTCTTCGTGGAAACTTTGGGCACTAAGTGTTGTGTGGTCTTTCCCTTCGGAGGTATGGGCAATTGTGCTGGTTCTAAGTATACTGTGCCGAACTTCGCACATTGCCCACATACAATCATCTTGGCTCCTTCAATCTTAGCTTTCAGTGGGTTTCCGAGTATTTTTCGACCGCAGACCTCGCATCGCATTAGCCAACATCCTATAATTGTTTAAGCATTTACTAATTTATATACACTATAGATTAGCAGACAAGAATTATCTTTCAAGGCTAGATGAGCCTTAGAACGGGGTCATAGTTGATTCCAAATTCCGCTTCAATAGTGGATTATAGATAATGGATTATAGGAACTGACTTCTTGAAGCCGCCTTTTTCCAAAAGAAAACATACTTCAACGTAATTTATTTGTCAATCAGATAAATCTGAAATACGCTGAATTATTTTTTGGTGTGAGGATAGTTCTGTTTGTTTATGTGGCCGATCATTTTGGGGGCTCGATAACGTCTTTTAGCTCTTGAATAGTCTTCTTGAGGGAGACAACATCTGCTACAGCCTTTACCGCATCAACTGAAAGCAGAATCTCTACATGCCCCAAAAACGGTTTCTTGTACCCCAAAATTTCGATCATCTCGTCCATCAACTCTATTCGCAGGTGAGTCACTTTCCACTTAAAGCAATCAATCTCGATACCCGAGACACTTCCTACTATCTTTGCTCCAGTTTCAACAACATTTTTTCCTTCCAATTCAGAGGGACGCATACTTACCACTCTCCTGAAGGTGTACCCTCCTAAATTTAACATTTGCCACATACTAAATAATTCGGTACTATTTTTCCGTCTCCCTTATAGGTGAAAGGGCGATAAACACGGGTATGATTTCAATCCTTCCTAATAGCATAAGCACACCGAGCAAGAACTTTGGAAGGAGAGGAAGGCTTGGAGTTAATATTTTGGGAGAATCTCCGGTTGTAGTTATTGCTGACGCACTCTCAACCAAAGCATCAGCAAAATTGTAGCCATAATTGCATAGAACTAATGCTGCGAAAAATGAGATTGATATGAATAGAAAAACTATCAGCAAATGAACAATAAAATCTGACATTTTAAGATAGTCTTCCCCCAACTTAATTTTAGAGGTTTCACCTGTCAAAAAGGTCTTGGGTAACGCCAGTAAAGCCTTCACCAAGATGAAAAATCGTAAAACTCTCACACCTCCACCTATAGAAAACGACATTGAACCAACAAGCATCGCAGTAACTAAAACAATTTTACCTGCTTCTCCTATCTCCTCAAAATTCACTAAGTTTAAACCACACGAAGATGAAAAATCAACGATATGAAAAAACGAACGAAGGGGAGGAACTCCTGATACATACCAAAATGCAAGGGTGAAAAGGAAAAGGAGAACGAGGTAGAGCTTCAATTCTGTAGTAAGAAATTTTTTCCAGTTCATTTTCGCAAGAGAAGAGGTGAACAATCTCCTGTTTCCTTTAAAAAGGCTTTTCCAGTCTATCTTGAAGAGAGACGAAAAAAGACTAAAATGAAACGTGAAACTGAAAGCTGAGAACATCATCATCACCGTTACAGTCACGATGGCAAGTGTAGGAAGTTTTAACACGTTAACTATTGTAAGCCCAGTTGTCGAAAACACAGTAAAGGTTGTATGAAACGCTGTAAAGACATCTAGACCCGAGAGGATCAAAATCGCCGAGAAAACTATGGTATAGATGACATAAATAAGCAGAACCACTAGAAATGAGCCTTTATAACTTCTTGCAATTCTCTCTATGCCCAAGACCTTTGCGTAGCGGAAAAGCGACTCGCTTGAATAGAAAGAAGAAAGAATAATAAAGATTATGCCAATGCCTCCAACCCACTCACTTATGCCTCTTGCAAGTGTCAAGGATTTTGACACAGTCACTCCCTCCAGAAGCGTAAGACCCGTTGTAGAAGACGCTGACACAGCTTCAAACCAACCATTGAGAAATTGATCTAAAACGCTTCCGTCAAAAACCCTCAGATATAGATACGGTATGGAATTTATTAACGTGACAAGAGTAAAAAACAGAACTAAAAGCGCTCAAGATTGCTTCAAGTTGAGAGTTTTTCGCTCACAGAACGCGTTCAGAGGAAAGCCTATGCAAAGGAAACATAGAGCAGTTATCAGAAGCGCAACAGCTGCGTTTAACTCATTGACAAAAAGCGCATAGACAATTGAGGGCAGAGCAAAAAGTCCTGAAATCTGAAATAGAAAACCTAAATTCGCCAAGATGGGTTTAACTTCATCCATTGGAAAATTTCACAATCCACATCATAACTAGTCGTTAAAATTTAACTTTTACCTAACACATCGAAGGATAACTTAGGTATTCCCAAGGGTAAAATAATTGCTATCGTTTATAATTGTTGAATTTGAAGGCGAGAAACATGTCAAGAGAGTGGGTTGATGATTTGCAGAAAATCAGAAGCATAGCAGACTACCAGTTTGGAAAGGGTGTAGGTAAAGAACTTTTTCCAAACGATGTAAAGATTGTGTTTTCTAAGAAGACTGGACGGATAAGATATGTTTACCTCGGTGGGAGAAGGTTGGCTACTCTGCGACCCACCAATGGATTATTTTCCCTATCCATCACTGGAGCCAAAAGAATAATAGAAAACGTAAAGCCTCCAAGACTATGGGTTAAAGTCAAGGAAAAAGCCACACCATTTGTCAAAAAAGGAAGGTCGGTTTTTGCTAAACACATTAGCGACGCTGACGAAGAGATTCGCCCAATGGAAGAAGTCATAGTGATTAGTGAGGAAGGCGAGGTTCTGGCTGTTGGGAAGGCAGTTCTCACTGGAGAAGAGATGAAAGCATTTAAGAAAGGAGTCGCTGTTAAAGTGCGAAGAGGAACCGCAGAAGAAAGCCAAGAAGGAGGCTAAACCACATGAAACGAAGAGTAAGCCCAAGAGAAGCGAAAAGAATGATGCAACGCATGGGCTTAAGCATGGGGGAAGTGCCTGACGTCCAAGAAGTCGTGATCAAAACAGCAAGCAAAGAAATCACTGTGGAAAATCCCGAGGTGGCGATTCTTGAGATGCACGGGCGGAAAATCTTTCAGGTGACCGGAGGAACAGTTGAGGAGAAAACTATTGAAAAGGCGATAACGCTTCCTGAAGAGGACGTGCAGTTGGTGGCGCAACAAGCGAAGGTGAGTTTAGATGAAGCACGAGCGGCGCTTGAGCAGACGAAGGGGGATTTGGCACAAGCCATATTGCTTTTAACTCAAACCTAAACTCGCTATCGTGTTAATATTGGATTCCTTTCGTTGTCGGAATTTTCTCAGGATGTTTAACATCTATTATTTCGTTGACAAAATCAGCCCTCTCCAAAAGCCCTTTTGAAGCGTATCTTCCAGTCAAAACAACATCGGTCTTTTTAGGAATCTTATCTAAGAGGGCTAGTACGTCGTTGGCTTCTAAGAGTTTGCAATGAACTGCAAGGTTTATCTCATCCAAGACCAACAGATGTGGCTTCTTCTCTTTGACGATCTTCTCGGCAAACTTCAGGGCTTTCTTCGCTAGTTTCTTGTCTTCTTCGCCCAAGTTGCTCAGTCCGATCCAGTCTTTTCTTCCGAACTGGTAGATTTCGTAGTGGGGCTCAAGTCTCTTTCTTATCTTGTACTCTCCCGTGTTTTTCCACCATTTCATAAACTGGATTATCACGACTTTGTGGCTGTGCCCGACTGACCTGAGAGCCAAGCCTAAAGCGTTTGTTGTTTTTCCACCACCCGTTCCAGTGTACAAGTAGATATAGCCCATTCTTGTTCACACCCAGTTATACGTCCTTTCAAGAAATCGGTGTCAAAGGTTAGAATTGTTCGAGTACGTCTTGCTTTTCCATGATGTAGCCACAGTAGTGGCACTTCAGCCTAAGCGGTTCTTCACATTCAACATAGAATGTTGGTTGAACTGGTTCTGGACTATTTGAGACGCAGGCAGGATTCGCACATTTCACTATGCCTTTCAGAACCTTTGGCAGTTTCACAACCTGCTTCTCAGCAACCACGTAGTCTCGGATGATGTTGATAGTGGCGTGTGGCGCCAGCAACGCTATCTTGTCGACTTCCTTCGAGTTCAGTTCTCGCCCTTCAACCTTCACAATGTCCTTTACGCCGCATTTTTTGCTGGGGACGTTCATGGCAACTGTCACGATGCCTCCAGTTCGCCCCGTAATTCCCAAAATCTTTACTACATCTAGGGCGTGACCACTCGTTATGTGGTCAATCACGGTGCCGTTTCGGATTTTGGAAACACGCAAGGTGGTTTCCGTCATTCTTTCAACTCCTCTGAACCTGTTAATTAGCCTCTAAGAGAATAAAAAGAATTATTTACTTATTGCTTAGATGTGTTAGGTGTCACAGTTGGAGTTCAAGGGAAGAGACATCATTTCGATTAAGGACTTCACACGCGAAGAAATTGACTATATTCTGAAGATTGCAGGTGCGATGGAGCCAATAGCCAAAACCACTTCGAACATGCTTCGAGGAAAAATCTTGGCTACACTGTTCTTCGAACCCAGCACTCGAACACGCTTGAGCTTCGAAGCGGCGATGCACAAGCTGGGCGGAGACGCAATAGGCTTTGCGGAAGCAGAAATCGCTTCGGTGAGGAAGGGCGAGAACTTGGCAGACACCATACGGGTTGTCGAAAACTATGCGGACGTTATTGCTGTTCGGCACCCGTTGGAAGGTGCAGCACGGTTGGCAGCGGAGTTCGCCAAGATTCCAGTCATCAACGCTGGTTCGGGTGCTGAAGAGCATCCGACACAAGCATTGTTAGATTTGTATACGATTTTGAAGGAAAGCGGAAAAATAGATGGCTTGAACATCGCTTTAGTGGGCGACTTACGTTACGGACGCACTGTTCATTCGCTTGCCTACGCCTTTTCGCTCTATGATGTGAAACTATATTTTATTTCGCCTGAATTATTGCGAATGCGTAGGGAAGTGTTGGAGGCGATTAAGGAGAAGACTAAGGTTGTTGAGAAGACGGGTTTGGAGGAGGTTTTGCCAAAACTAGATGTGCTGTATGTGACTCGTATTCAGAAGGAGCGGTTTGCGGATATGGCTGAATATGCGAAGGTTAAAGGTGCCTATAAGATAGACTTGGAAACGCTGAAGAATGCTAAACAGGATTTGATTATTATGCATCCACTGCCCCGTGTGGATGAAATCAGTAGCGAAGTAGACTCAACTCCGCACGCGCGATACTTCCAGCAGGTTTGGAATGGCATAGTCATGCGAATGGCACTGTTAGCACTTATACTGGGAGCAGTGGAATAAGGAGGGCAAGAAAAGGAGAAAGCATGCACTTCAGTTTGGAAGGAAGATTAGTCTCTTTAGATGTTTTCCGTGGCATAGCAATTTCTCTGATGATTCTCACATACCACCTCAGCGGCGTAACATACTTTACCGCTTTTCAGCATGCTGACTGGCATGGTTGGACTTTTGCAGATTTGATTTTTCCATTTTTTGTATTCATAGTAGGCGTTGCAATACCGTTTTCGCTTGGGAGTAGGCTTGCTCGCGGTGAAAACAGGAAAAAGCTGCTAGTCCGAGTTTCTCGCCGACTGGTGATTTTGTTTGTTTTGGGTCTTATAGTGAATGGTTTCCCAGTATTTGATTTGTCGACTATTCGTGTTATGGGTGTCTTGCAGAGGATTGGGCTTTGCTATTTTTTTGCGTCTTTGGTCTTTCTCAGTTTCAAGGAGAGGGGACAGTTTGTAGTGGCTGTGTTGCTTTCGGTTTTCTATTGGATGCTGATGACTCTGGTGCCTGTTCCAGGTTATGGCGCTGGTGTATTGACTAGGGAAGGAAACCTAGCTGCTTACGTTGACAATCTCTTACTACGAGGGCATCTGTTTACAGGGGCATGGGACCCTGAAGGATTGTTAAGCACTATTCCTGCTGTCGCGACGGCGTTGATGGGGGTTCTGGCTGGACAGCATTTGAGATCGGATAAGGGTTCGATGGAGAAGGCGGTGAATCTTTTCTTTTTTGGAACCCTTTGCGTTGTCATTGGCTTTTTGTGGGATTCTTGGTTTCCGATTAATAAGAATCTTTGGACTAGTTCTTTTGTTGCGTTGACTGGTGGGATGGCGCTTATTTTTCTTGCGGTGTGCTATTATTTGATAGATGTTAGGAAGTGGAGTTTTTGGACTAAGCCGTTTGTTATTTTTGGTGCAAATGCTATTGCTGTGTATGTGCTTTCGATACTTGTTGACCTTACCTTGATTTATGTAAATGTGACATTGGCTGATGGAAGCAGTGTTTCTTTGAAGACTTTTGTCTTAGAGAATTTTTTTACGTCATGGGCTGGGCATGTAAATGGAGTGTTACTCTATGCGGTAGCGTATTTGATGTTGTGGCTTGGAATCACGGCAATCTTGTATAAGAAAAGAATATTCATAAAAGTTTGAAAAAGATGACTATCTATAGCATGGGGCATACTAGCCGCCTATATTAGATGAATAATAGGTCGTGTTGTTAGTACTTGTGTTATGAGTGGTGCAGTAGGTTGTTTTGAGGCACTATCTAAATAATGTGGCACATTTTTTATTTTAGTAATACTTATATGTTTGGAGTTTACCTAGATTTGGGTGAAGGTGCTAGCATGTCTATTGTTGAGGTTGGTCCAAAGTATCGTGTAACTATTACGCAGGATGTGCGTAGGAAGATTCCTGTGAGGGTTGGGCAGAGAGTCTATCTGTTGGCTAGGTTTCCTTACGTGATTTTGATTCCTATTCCAGAGAGGATCGATGAGTCTTTGGCTGAGCTTATTGGCGATATAGCGTATAGTAGGGAAGAGCGGAAGAGGGCTGAAGAGCATCTTCTGAGAGAGGCAGTGTGACTTGGAAAAAGATTTCATGGTTGAGACCGAGTTTCTCTTCGGTTTCCAACCAAAAGACAAACATTATGATGTTATATCTAACGTTTTGAAGGCTTATTCGGCGAAGAAGCCTTTCTCTCTTTACTATCCTGTTTCAGCCATGGTTGAGATTCGTGAGGTTATGGCAAGTCACGAAAAAGGCAGTGGAGAAAGGCTTAGTGCTCTTACGTTCTTTAAGGCGAAGGCTGTGTCATTTGGTCTTTCAGAGATAGGGCTTTTTTCCGACGACTTAATCTTATGTGAGGACTTGTTGATGCAACATGGGTTCTTGACTTTCTTTGATGGGTTGCATGCTGCTGTGGCGTTGAATAATAGGTTTGTTGTGGTTTCAAACGATGAGACCTACGACAAACTAGGCATAGAAAGACTTACGTTCAAAAGCTTCTTAGACATTCTTAAGAAGTGATTTTTTCCACAATGTATCCACATATGGACATAATCGCATTACTAGCACTCATACTAGGAGCAACAGAATGAGAGGAGACAAAAATTAAGCGTTTGCGATTCTCCAGATGGTGTCCTTCATTTCTCGGTTGTGCTTCATTTTGTAATAGATTCCTGCAACCTTAGCTGCGAACGGAATTGCTACTCGTCTAACGAACTTGCAGAGAAGGGGGCTGTGGAATTTCTCTTCTATGAAGGAGTCTCCCCAAATTGTGGCGTTGTATTCCCAGCAGCGTGTGATGAGTTCCCAGCGTGCTTTCGTAAGGGAGTCAACTTCTACGCCTTGTTTATCCATCAGTGAACAGTTCTCTAGCGGAACAAAAAGCAGGGGAACATAGAAGACGTTAAAGTCTCTTAGGTCGTCCATCAGTTCGAGTGTTTCGATAACGTCTTCCTCGTTTTCTTCTGGGAGACCAACTATAAGAGTGGCAAGTGGGCACCAATTATTATCGTTGAGTATACCAAAGGCTTGGGTGACGATTTCCTTCCATTGTTCTGGCTCGAATGGGAGCATTTTTCCAGCCATGTATTTTTGTATTAGTCTGATGCTTCCGGTTTCTACGCCTGTTTCAGCAGTCACGATGGGTTTTTTCTCGTGGGCGTAGCAGTTGTGGTCTATTAGGATTTCTGCGACTTCCTTTACCATGTCAGGGCTGTGAACGACTGGTGCCAAGGACATGTGTGCTGGTTGTATGGCTTTGACCTCTGGATGTGAGGCGACGCTTTTCACGAGTTTCAAGACCGCCTCTTTGTTTGGGATTAATTTCTTGTCTTTTGAGCCGTATAGGAAGATGTCTTCTGTAACCAGAGTGATGTATTTGCTTCCTTCCCGTGTTGTCAGTTCCACTTCTTTCATTATGTTCTCTAAGGGGATGTCACGCTTTCTTTGCATAGTTGGCGTGCAGAACTGGCAGTTTCGACCGCAGCCTCTTGAAATCTCTACGCACCCGTGAATAGCTGCATGTCGAATGATTGGCACCTCATCATTGTCAGAACTGTTTTCAACACGGACCACACGTGGAAGAGGTTCCCCGTTAACTGCCTTCTCAAAGACCTTCACTACCACTTTCTCTCCTTGGCCGATGACTACACAATCTACGCCGTAACTTTCCGCGACCTTCTTGCGTTCAAGTTGCCATGCGCCGAATCCGCCTACGATTACTTTGAGTTGATGTTCTTGAATGCTGCGGTGTTTCATTAGTGCCTTGAATTCGATGGCGTTCATGGGTTCGCCTCCACCTATAATTGAGGAGTATGTTTTGCTGACGTATCCCATTCCTGTTGGGTCCATGGAGGATATTCCGACTGCTTTTGTGTTTGGACCTATGAAGGTGTCTAGGTCGAATGGATGAACCACTGCCACGTCGTTTTCGTCGAGACCGTTGTTTAGAAGAATGGCTTCTACTTTTCTCAGACCGTAAGGTGCGTATTTTGCTCTTCCGTCACGGGTGCGTTCTACTGGGGGATACAGCATTTTTCTGACAAGCCACAGGGGGATTGGACCTTTAGAGAACCCAGCTGAAAAAGCGATAAACTGACTATTGTTGAAGTTGCTCATTTCGGTGGCTGAAGCCGTTAGGACCACTTTTACGCCTGGGTTTCTTGTCATTTGCTCTTCCCTTTTACTATAGATGCTGAAGATGTTCCTTCAAGCTATTATTTTTACCTTTAGCCAACAGAGTTTCTTTTTTGTCCTTCTCCTTCACTTGTGGTCAAAATTATTTTTTGCTTCATCATCATCTTCATCATCAATTAAGCGATATAGAACATGAAACGGTGTGTTGGTGTTTGAATTATGGGTGGCATGCGGCTGTGGCGTTGAATAATAGGTTTGTTGTGGTTTCAAACGATGAGACATACGACAAACTAGGCATAGAAAGACTTTCGTTTAAGGACTTTTTGGACCTTCTACAGAAGTGATTCTTTCCTCAATGTATCCATATATGGATAAAATGGCACTACTAGCACTTATTTTGTTGTCTGCTCTCTCTGTTTGAAAAGTTCGGAAAATTTTTGTTTTTTTCATTATCAAGTGTGGGGCAGAGGTTTTGTTGCGGTCTGTTTTTGAAGCGGAAGCCACTTTGGGTTCTGTTAGGTTTTCATGTGTTGATAAGAATTGATAAGTCTGTTTTCAATTTTATTGGTCTGCTTTGCTGGGGATTCTCTTGGTTCGCGAGGGTATAAAATTATTTTTGTTTCTTCTTCATCTTCCTCACTCAAGAGAATTGTTAATGTTTATTTGTTTGGTTTGTTTATTTTCAAGTTATGAGGGGTCGAGTTGTCAATTATGAAAGAGGTTTTTGTTGGTAGAAAAGAGGAGATTGAGCAGTTTTTCGAGTTTTTGAAGAAGAAGGATTGTCCTGCGTTTGTTGTGATTGGAGAGCCAGGGATAGGAAAGACTAGTTTTTTGAAGGAGATATGTGGAAGGCTTAGAGGTCAGTCGAAAGGTAAGGTTTTTGTAGGCTATCACTGGGTTCCATTCAATCCTAGTATGGCTGATCCTTTTGTTGGTGTTTTGGAAGATTTGATGAATGATGTGGCTGCGAGTCCGAGAGAGCAAGTTAGAGATATTTTGAAGCGCATCGAGACAGTGTGCAAGAAGACTATTGTTGAGAAGGGCGGGGTTATGGCGAAGATGATAGCTCGAGCCGTTGGTGTTAAAATATTAGGGGAAGAGGGCTTTAAGATATTTGAGAAGTATTATAGAGAATTTCTGAAGACGCCTTCTATTTTTTCTTTTGCCGATGATATAGTGTCGCAATATAAGACCGAGTTCATTAACGATTATATCGGTTTTTTCAAGAAGTTGGTTGACGAATTCAAAGATGTTGATTTTGTTTTGGTTATCGACCAATTTGAACGGGCGCAAATGCCTTCATGTGAGGATTTATTGAATTTCATCATGTGGAAGCCTGATCGGGTTCATGTTTTGGTTTCTTTCAAGGTTGAAAAGGGAGGCATAGAGAAGTTTGCTTGGATCAAGCCAAATCTTGTCCGGCAAAATGCCAATATTTTGGAGTTACGCCGACTTTCGGTTGAAGAGATAAGGGAATGGATGCTACTGCTTGGAAAGGACTTCTCTTATCCTGAGTTAAGGAAAATAAGGGAGTTATCGGATGGTTTTCCCTTTACCCTTTCGGAATGGACGAAGACTTCTAAAGAATGTGATTTGAAGGTTTTGGAAGATGTTAGAGGTAGGTACTGTGAATTTATTAAGTGGCGAAGTGATGGTTTGAAAGATGATTGTAAGTTGATGCTTCATAGGCTTTCTGTTTTGCTTCAGCCGTTGTCTGTTGAAGATTATGAGAAACTGACTGGGATTGAAGTAGATCGATGTGGTCTTTTTTTGAATGAGTTAGTGGATAAGTGGATTTTTAATAAGTATGGTGATACGTTTTGGTTTAGGCATGAGTTGATTCGTTTTTGTATTGAACAAGACCTTACCAAATCTGAAAAGAGAAAGTATCATGAGACTGCTGCACAGTTTTTCCAGCAGAGATATGACGAAGCAAGTAAGGCGAATAAAGAGGTGGATTTTGATGTTGCATTGGGATGCGCATACCATTGGCACTCCGCTGGAAAACATCGGGAATCTCTTGAACATAACGCCCAATTGGCTATGTACTCTTGTGAAGTCGGATTGCTCGATGTAGCGGAAGCTTGTTGCCTTCGTATTACAGAAGATTCGAATATTCTCAGTGATGAAGACCCAAAGATTGCAGCTCAGGGAAACCTAGCCAACATTTATCATATTTGGGGACGAGTCGATGAAGCATTCAACATCAACAGTCAAGTTCTTGAATATTACAGAAAAAAAGGTGATAGGCAGAATGAGGCAACTGCACTCCATCAGCGAGCTGTTATTGAACAAGAAAGAGGAAACTATGAAAACGCTGAGAAACTCTACCGTGAAAGTATAGAAATCGACAGAAAACTTGAAAACTGGCATGGTTTATCTAGAACACTTCATCAGTTAGCGACGATTTATCTGGAAAGAAGTGAATATAATGAGGCAGAAAAACTCTGCAAGGAAAATCTAGATATTTCGCAGAGGTTTAATGACCAGTATAGCTTATCTAAAGCATTTCACCAGTTAGCTGTGATTCATCAAATTAAAGGTGAGCATGACGAGGCAAAAAAACTCTTCCATGAAAGTCTTGATATCAAAAGAAGAATTGGGGACAAAATGGGAATGGCCAGTTCATTAGGTCAGTTTGCAATGACGCTAATGGACACAGGAAATTACCTACAAGCAGAGAAACTCTACAGGCAGGTTTTAGAGATTTCCAAAGAAGTTGGAGACAAGTCTGGTATGTCTGTGACTCTTCATCAGTTAGCCATAATCTATCATGCCAAAGGTGAATACCAAGAGGCTATCAAGTTGTTGAAACAAAGCTTAGATATTTTCACGAAGCTTGGAGACCAGAGAAACATAGCTTTGTCTTATGGACAACTTGGACGCATATATGAAAGTCTAGGCAAACCCATAGTAGCCGCTGACTACTACCTCAGAGCCTTGAATATCTTCCAAAAAATAGGAGACAAGCTCAACATAGCTAAAGCCAAAACCGCATGTGAGCGCGTCACCGCCCAAAGAAAATAATAGCTCTATCCAGTATTAATTTATATTATGTATCTGTGTCTGTTTTTTAGTTCGGCCTGTTTGCCCATGTTCCATCCGCTAACCGCCTGATAATACCCAGTCACCCGTGACCACCACTCAACATTTGAGGACCCACAATTCGGACACTGCCCATTAAGAGGCGATGTAACTCGTCCACAGTTGTTGCACACCGTCAAGTCTTTCGTGTAGGCGTAGTAGCCCACATGAGTCTTCGTGGCTATCCTCTTAGTCAGCTTATATAACGCCTCGGGGTCTGGAGAGGCGTCTCCAAGCCAAACATGAAACATGTTCCCACCGTTCAAGAGGGGGAAGAACTTCTGCTCAATGTCTATCCTATCCAACAAACCCACCTTAGCCCCAACATCCAAGTGAGTCCCGTTGCTATAATAAATGGGGACATCTCTTTCGCCTTCGGCGAGCAAAACCCCAGCATCCTTCAAGTCTCCTTTAGCTATCTTTTCCGCTTTATCACGATAATCGTTTGTCAGAAGGTCTGCGGTGGCGAATCTCTGCGCCGTAGACTCAGCAGGAGTTCTAGCCAAAGCGAGTTTTAGACCAGTCTTCTCCTCAAGCAATTCCTTGTACTTCTGCATCTTGAGAATCAACTTAACCAGTATCTTGATCGCCTCAGGATTCTCGTGGAGTTGATAGCCAGTGTGCCACTGAGCCATCTCGTTCCCACCCACCAAGCCTATAGTAAAGGCGAGTTCGTCAAAGTCTACCGCTTGTGTTCCCTTCCTGCGAGTCTTCGGGTCCAAGGGGCGCTGAGTTGCGAAGGGTATCCGATTGTGCTTCACCACGAGGTCCATCCACTTCTTCTTGACCCTGAATATCTCAGCTGCAAGGTCCATCAGCCTATAGCTCTCTTCGAAGAGTTTGTCGTCGTCTCCGTTAGCCTTGTAAGCCATTCTGGGAAGGTTGAGGCTCACAACCTGCCAACTCCCCATGGTAAAGTGTTTTCCATCGTTGAAGTAGAGCTTATCGTGAAACTCGGGGCTGCTCTCTGGCGTTTCAACAAAGCAATATGCACAGCATTGATAACACGAGACTCCCTTTCCGTACCCTCGATATGGGGGCATCAAGTTATCAAAGTAAGGTATGCCGAATTTGGCAACAACCTTGTGAACATCTAGCCAGAATTCATCGTACTCTGGCTTGAAGAACTCGGGGCTTATGGTGTTCTCCAGTTTCGGGAAGTTGAAGGGCTTCCCCCAATAATCGCCTTCATAAGCCACGTCATAAAGCGCCCTAAACATCAGGCGCACTTCGTCTTCGTAGTCGCCGTACAGGTCTGGTCCAACCTGCCCCTTAGCCACTATCGGCACTTTCCTCCAGAGTTCTGGAACTCCAGGCTGAACCTGAATGTTGCTAAAGACGAGTTGTCCGCCTCTGGCTACATAAGCCTGCGTGTACTCGAAGAACATCATCTGCATCAGTTGCCTAATCTTCTTGTAGTCTAGCCCCCTCATGTAAGGAGCGAGAAAAACCAGAAAATTATAGAAGCCCTCGCCACCCGCAAAGTTCGTTTGGGCGGAAGCCAGAACCTTAGCCGTGTGAAGTATAGCAACCTCCGGATGCTTAGCAGGACCAGCAATACTCGTTCTGGTTCCGATTCCATCTGGCATCAAACCGTAATAGAAGAAGTAGCGAAGGTCCCAGTCTTGGCAGAAGGGTCTAGTTCCAAAGTATTCGAGGTCATGTATGTGCAGGTCGCCAGATAGGTGAGCGTCAGCCAGTCTCGGAGGCATCAAGAGTAGATATTCTTCGCCGGAGACCCAGTCTGCCTTCCTCTTGTGAGCGGTTTCTGGGTTGGGTTGAAGATTCGCGTTCTCCTTCGCCTTAAACCCCTGTCCCACATCTATCAGATAAGCGTCGTATACAGGGGTTCCAACACGGGTCAAAATGTTTCTGTAAACACTGTACTCTGGATTTTCTTTTGATTTGTCGAGTAATACGTTGTTCACAAGCTCTCTTATGAGAGGGCCACTCACAAACCGTAGTTTCATGTCGAAGATTCTCTTTTCAACATCAACCGCTATTTCCTCGGCTTCCTCCACACTAATCGGTTTAACATCATAGAACTCTTTGCCGAGTTTTGTTTCGATCAGAAGCTGTTTCACGATGGCGTTGCGGTTCCACTGTACGATAAAGCCGTCGCTTCTTCTGACTCTCGGTTGAAACTCATTGGTTGCGGAATCGTCAGTTTCCATCCGCTTTCCTTCTGTTTTCTTCTACTTTCCTTCTAAAATGCTCAAGAGTTTGCCGTTGATTCGTCCATCCTCGTCGAAAATCTCGTCTGGCCTATACAATATCCCGGCCACTTCTAGAACTGGTGCTGAAAGGACAACTTCGTTTCTCATTACCAACTCAGCCATGGTGTCTACGTCGTCCAGGTCCTTTTCTTCAAACTCTCTTTTTATGCTCCTTAACCACTCTTCCAGCATGTTACACTTGGAGCATCCGGTGGTTCTGTAGACCACTATTCTGCTCATTTGTGGTGAACCTAAAGATGCATCATCAAGAGGCTTCAGTGAACTCATGAAAATTCCTCGCCGAAGGCGGATACCAGAATAGAACTATATTCTATTTTAGATTTGTAGAAATAATTGTATAAAATTCTGTACAGAGTCTCTGTAAAATTTGACACGCATAACTTTCGCTTATAATAAGCAGATGTCATGCGTTACCGTAAGCGAACAAGCTTCTTTGTAAACCGCTTAATAAAAACATCAAGAGGGGTGTTAGGTGCCTAAACGACTGAAGCGAACAAGCGAGTTAACCGACCCACAAGAGGGACACTTGTCCAATAGTCCATAAGAAGTTTTTTGGCATCCAAAGCAGTAAGTCAAAGCATGATTGTAAGTGAACAGTCCAAGAGGATAAGTCTTAAAAATCTCCTTTGTCACAGACAAGAGTTTGTTTGGGTCTTGTTGGAAGTCTGGAAGCTGTATAACGGCGAGGTGACTACCAGGCATCAGTTCATGGAAACCAGCCTCGACACGTAATCTTCTCTCCCATACAGAACCGTCTTCGAAGGGTACCGCAACACAACTCGTATAGAAGGGTTGTTCTCTTGTGCCGCTGGCGCGAACCTTCGACCACCCATACCTTTCCACATCCAACTCCACCAGCCTTTTTGAAACGTCAGCGCTGGGCACCATAGAAAGAACAGCCCGAGTCTCCTTTTTTGCGGATTTCTGGACGCTTTCCTGAAGGTATTTTAGGGTCTCTTTTGCGAACTTTAGAGCCTCCTCGTCTTCCTGTATGGATTTTCCGAGGAAAGACTGTGTGGCTTCGTTTAGTCCGATGAAACTGATGAGGTGGGAGGCGTTTTCTAGTCTAAAATAGGAGTCGCAGTCAGTTTTTTGTGTGAGGAACGGGAGTAGTCTCTCTCTGACTCGTTGTTTCAGGGTTAGGTGTTTTATCTTTAGAGCCCGCAACGCCATTTCCAGTTGCTCATCCAACGCCTTGATGAACTTTTGTTGTTTGCCTTCAGCCTCGTAGGTGGCTCTTGGCAAGTTTAGGATGACGCTGTCGACGCTTCCGGTTTGGAGTGTGTCGAGTTCCCAGTCTTTCTTCCAATCTGCACCGAGTCTGAATCCACTGGCGGTGTAAGAGGCGTACTTCTGGTTTTTGTTGCAGAGGTTTGCGAAGTATGGGGTGCCTCGTTCAGCGGCGAGTTGATGAGATTGGAGGAGAAGCGACTCGCATTCTTGGTTATTGAATACTTCTGGTCGAATCTTTATTATTGGGGCTGGGTTGAAGAGCGGTCTGTGTTTTTCGTTTTCGAGCATTAGTTCGAGTAGAAGTAAGGCGATGAGTCGGCTTTCTTCAACGAAGTCTGCGTAGGTTCCTGTTGTTTTTCCGTTAGGTCCGACTGCAGTCTCTTTTTCCAGAAAGTCAGGTATCACCAACTCTAAGCCTAATGATGTTTCTAAGGGGGCGTCTATGTTTGTGACGGATTGGTTTAGATTGGAGACGAATAAGCGTAGGCTTTCTTTAATTTGCTCGGGTGAAAGGTTTTTGGCGAATGGTGCCAAAAAGATGTTGAAGTAGTCGAGGTTTTGTTCGCCTATAACTTCTGTTGAGGCGATTTTGATGATGTTGGAGGCTGTAAGGAGTGCAGATTGGAGATTCTTGGGTGGCGGATATGAAGGTCTGGTGAAGTCTGTGGTCTCTGTTTTTAGTCCGTGTTTGAAGAAGAAGCGTAGATCGTGCATGAATTTGCTTGGTTTTAATATCCAGCAGCCGAGGTTGGTGAGGTGAAGAGTTCCAGAGAGGTGAGCGTCGGCGATGTCTCTGGCTAACACGTTTAGTAGGGTGTATTCTTCTATGACTGCGTCGCCTGCTGCTTTGTGGACGGCTTCAACTCCCATGGACATGGTGCTTGTTGTTTTCAGTAGTTGGGTGACGTCGTAGACTGGGAGTCCGAGGCGTGTGAGTTTGTGGCGGTATTCCTCCCAGCCTTTCTGGATTAAGATTGTGTTGACGATTTCTCGGATTAGAGGCGCTGTGAGATACTTTGTTTTGAATTCGGATAGGAGGCGTTCTGTTTCTCGGGCGACTTTTTGGGCTATGTCGATGGGGACTTCAGCCTCTTTAACAAGCGAGTCTATGATTTTGTTTCTGTCGAATTCTTCCACTGAGAAGCGTGAGGTGCGGACCATCATCTTTTTTCTTTTGAAGAAGCGTTTTTCGATGTCTTCTCGGAAGTCTATCATTGTTCTGCCTAGGTCTGTGAGTCGGTATTTTTTGGCTTCTGAGTCTGGTTCGATGAGGTCTGCTTTTAAGAGGAATTTTAGGTGGTATGCGAATCTTCCTGCGTCTCGGGTTGGGCTGAGTTTTAGGATGTTCATGAGTTCGGTGTAGGAGAGGGGTCCTTTTTCGAAGAGGAGGTTTAGGACTTCGAGTCTTAAAGGTGATGACGCTGCTTTGAGGACTCTGAGTCCTGAGTAT